>ERZ827150.84-NODE-84-length-149702-cov-50.816216_pt1 | contig 149702 bp, 180 predicted proteins | sample MGYA00519779_ERZ827150 | MGnify/ENA primary metagenome ERZ827150 (study PRJEB31778, sample SAMEA3449267) | human gut metagenome | biome: human gut; feature: human-associated habitat; material: faeces | place: United Kingdom | collected 2010/2012 ...
TATCACCATCACACTCACACCAAAACTTATCAAATATTTCTTGAATAAGGATGAAATTATTATATTTGCGACATGAAAACAAAGTCATTTAAAATACTTGATCAGTACTTTCTCCGGTTTTATAGATCTATTATGTCTAAGAACGGTAAGAGAAGGAAACATACGATTGTGGACAAGAATGATATTCTCGAATGTCAGTCCTTGATATGGAAGGTCATACGTGATAAGTATCTGGATAATGAGGGTGGGGTTTATATAAACAACATCGGTTATCTGTGCCATAAGATCAATCCTAATCGTAAGATATATCTAAATAAGCTTACCGGTACTATTAACAGACGTGGAACTGGTGGATATTCTTATGTCCATACGTGTATTGATTTTATGCCTCGGAACAAGTATTTCCATCTCTATGTTTCTCCGGCGTTGAACAGGGAGTGTAGGTTGGCTATGGAATCAGGTAGGAGATATAAGTTCTTGTACCGGGAGGTCGAGTCGGAGAGCAAGGTGTTTGGAATTAAATGGGTGTATAAGTTGTAGTGATATTTGACCTGCCGATTATCTGCGGAATCTCTCTTTGAATAGATTAGTAATTACTCGGACAAGTATTATTGTTTTTTCGTTGATATCGGCGGGTCTATTTTTGGATTAACATCCCAAACCAGTATCTTTGCGTAAAAAGGTTTGATTATGACTATAAAGGGTTTATTGGCTGAGATCAAGGCCGATTTACATAAATACGATGATAGCGGGGCTATAGATACCTCATCTGTTTATAGGTGGGCTGAGATCGCCTTGAAAAGGTTCGGGGGTGTTATAGCGGTCATGTCCGAGGCGGTTGTCAAGACCAGCAACAAACAGGCGGTATTGCCTTCCGATTTTTTCGACATGCTTGATGCCTATAGGTGTGAGCCTCTTGTCTGTGAGATTCCGGGCGGCGACAAGGCTAAGGCTGACCTCCAACATGAGATCGGCTGGGTCGAGCGCACCGAGCGCGGTTTCCGTTGGAACTCCTGCACCGAGTGCTGTAAGGAGGAGTTTGAGAAGACGATCACGGAGAGGATATATATCGGGTCTCACGAGGTTCGATTTCATTACCATCATCCCGTAAGGCTGTCTATAGGTCGAGGACTGAGGCGTGATTGCGCCGCCGACAAATATCGGGATAAGTACGATTGGGATAATTATGATATAACTATATCCGGCAATACTATGTATACCGGGTTTGATGGATTTATTTACATCATATATCGTGCTACACCCAAGGATGATGACGGTCTCCCATATATACCTGAAACGGCGTTAGGATACCTTGAGGATTATGTCGAGACGTATATCAAGATGAAGATCTTCGAGAATGCCGCTGTGAATGGCTTGATACAAGGCGCTGGTGATGCTTATAAATTATATGCTCAGCAGGAGCCTGGTAAGTTCGCTAGGGCTATGAAAGAGCTTAAGATGTCGATGATTACCTTGAATGATTATCGGGAGCTGGCTGAGGATAATAGGAGGAGGATGCTGTCTCATGAGCGTATGTGGCCCAACGCTTTTGATAAGTATATTAAATTGATTTAACAAAATACGATGATATGGCTGATTGGATACATTTAGATAAGACGAGTGGTACCGGCCCTGCTGAGGTTAGGGTTACCGCTGATATCAATGAGACTGGAGAGATACGTCAGTCTACGTACAAGGTTATAAAAGAAGGCACCAAGGAGGAGAAGACGTTCGTGTGCAGGCAGGAGTCGGTCCCGGTGGTTATTATCCCGGAGTTCGACTACCTAGTGCTTAGGTATATCTGGGCTGACGAGGACGGCATTGACTTTGACACGGCTACCGGTTTCGATAACACCGGCCTCCCGGACGTGGACGGCAAGCTGGTTGGTTGGAGTAAACAGTATCAGACCACGCAGGAACGGGTAGGTGATTATCTTATCCATGGCGGTGATAACATGGAATCGGGTAATGAGGCAGCTTTGATCCAGATGGGACCGTTGTTGGATGGTGATAATTATGATAAATTACCTCTTGAGATCAGATGCAGTATATACGGTAACTGGTATGGTGGTCGTGAGAAAGGTAATATCACTATCAAATTCACGGCATATAAGGGCGGTTCTATGGAGAAACGTGGATATGATTTTGTCAATATCGGAGGCGAGGAGGTTTATACCGGTGATGCCCCTACCAATGTATCCGCCCACGGAGAGGATAATTGGCAGGATATAAGAACCTCGTATTCTAAGGTGGGCACGATGATTTATAATAAGGAATCTCGTGACTGTATTGTAAGAATAGGTGAATAGATTTTTTTCATAATATAAACACATCGGCTCTCTTGTTCGTGAGGATAGGAGAGTTTTTTTATTTTTTTTTAATCCTTCACTTATGACATATTTGATCTTTTATTGCGTGGGAATAATCTAGCTTTGTCGAAAACTAGGATCATGATAACTTTAAATGATGTAAATAACGAACTCCATGTCCGGTTGTATATATTGGAGGTGCTCAAAGACTATGTTCGAGACGATGATTTTGATGAGCTTCTAGATAGGGCTTTGGATTTTGTCATGGAAGGCGTTTCTATGCCTAAGGTTCCGGCCAAGGACACTACCATGAGTGATATATCAAAGAGCGTTTTGGCTTTGGTAGCGGGTGCCGGATTAGATGAGAGGCTAAGCAAAAGCTCTTTAGAGTTAGCTTACGATAGGTGTAAGATGAGGTACGTATTCGATCCTCGAAATCGGGATATGCACGGTGTGATCGTAGGCTATTCCAATGACTTTAATAGTCTGGTAGCTGTATGTGATGAGGGGTCGAAGAAAGGGGTGGACAAAGGATCTACTGATTTTGTGGACGTCAATGAGAGATACGTGACTAACGGGTTCTTTTACATATCTGTAGAGGACGCTGACAAGCAATCAAACTACATGAGTGGAAATTCGTAATTATTATGTTTTTTGTACTTTACCACTAGACGTTTTAAAGTGTTTAGTCTTCCTCCTGACTTGTGAAAGTTGGGAGGTTTTTTATTTTTGTAGTGAAAAAGTTTTTTGCATAATACGTACAAATTCATTAAGATCCGGCGTGTAAGTGATTATCCGCCGGATTTGTTATATTTGCGAAAAACATAACATCGTGCAAAATAATTCTAATATAGCGGTTCCCGATTCCGGGATGAACAGGGATAAGCATCCACAGGACCTATCCTCGTCTGAGTACAGTTTCGCCTTGAACGCTACCATAGAGGGTGACGATGGAAGCCAGCTTAAGATCCAGAATGAGCCTAGTACCCTTTTATGTAAGCGATTTGATGGCTATAAGGTTATTGGGTATAAGAATGATATAGCTGGTGATAACACTTATTTCTTTCTGGTGAATCCTGATAACAACACCTCTAAGATCACGTTCATGAGGTCATTGGATTATGTCAAGACCGTAGAGGATCAATTAGCGGGATCAGGAAAAGATATTCATCGTATCCTTGGAGAGAGGCTTGAGGAGTCGGATGGTCGTTTCGATGAGATATGTGATTTGATGGAGGTGTTGATAGAGGATGGGACCGATGACCCTTGTCTTAACTTTTCCATTCATCACCCGATCTTTGATATAGAGATCAAGGATGAGAAGTGTGGTAAGGTGATATACTGGACTGATGGATATAACCCCCAGCGATATGTTATGGTTGACAAGGCTCTTAATCCGGATGAGGATGGTGACTTCTGGTATCATTATCATGGATATAAGACATGTGGGGATGATAAGCCAATAGAGAGGTGTAGGCTGGCTTGCGAGAAGCTACTGGTATTTCCGCTGCTGACGGCCCCGTGCGTGGAGCCTGAGGTCGTGGAGTTCGGGGGGAGCCTGCGTGCCGGGACCTACCAGTTTTGCGTGGCGTTGTGCGATGAGTTCGGTATAGAGAAGACCGGATATTGCTCATTGACCAATCCTATCATGATATTCGATCGTCAGGATATAGTCATTCGTGATGGCTTATGGGGCAAATCAACCAACATGGGTATCCGGCTTACCGTATCCAATATAGATAAGCAGGTATCTCATTATAAGGTAGGTGTTATACAGAACACCGTTGGATATAATGGCGAGCAAAGCCCGGTTCTTGAGTATTTCATAGAAGGTATACATCCGATAACGGAAAGGACTATTTATTATCTTACGGATCAGTATGGCGAACGTACGACCATGGAGAAGTTGTCCAAGGAAATACCGGTATATAAGACGGCCAGAGGGATGACATCTGTCGGGAATCGTCTTCTTCAGTACGGCTTGACCGTGGAGAACGAATGGAATCTTCAACCGGTCGTTAATTTCTTGGGCCATTTCGTTAAATGGCAGACATCGATAGCCACGGAGAATCTATATAAAGACGGTGTGGCTTGCTCTAAATACGCCTCTTTCATGCGTGACGAGGTATATCCGTTGGGTATAAGATTCTTTACCAATACGGGATACAGGACAGCTAGATTCCCGCTTATCCCTCGTCCGGCCACAAGGGAGGAGATGGAGATTATCGTTGATGAGGACGGCAACTCTGAAGACCTGTCAGCGGCTTCGGTATTGGAGAACAACCCGCAGTGCGCCGGGAACAGCCGCCGTTATCTTTGGCAGTTTAAGAATACGGCAAAGATCATAAACGACCCGTCTTGGGGATTTGATGATTTTGGGGGAGAGTGCAAGAATCAATTAGATGTTAAGCAACTCAGGCATGTAGAACAGGAATATGCCACGGTAGGAGAGACTCAATTCGTTATTAATACGATTGGAGAAGATGTTACGGTGGATGATGCTATTGATTATATCGCTGATAATATAGAGAACCTGTGTGATATCATAGAATCTAATGTAGGTATTACCGACGAGTTATGCGCTGCTATATCGTTGCCGGAAGATCAAGATGGTATAAAGGCTCCTGATTTCCCTAGTGGATGTGATAATATCGAGAGGATAGAGACCAGGACTATATTGGATAAAAACTCTTTGGTAGATTCTAGGATTGATTTTACGTATAAGCTGGCTAGTGATTACGTGGAGACCGAACCTACGACATTAATACAAAGTAACGCCGAGTCTCAAAGGAAGTTTTCTGTATTGTGTGATTTTGATAATTACTCTAGTGGAGGCAAGAATATCATAGATCTGGTTCAAGAATGGCTGGATGGTCAGGATGAGGATAAATTCCCGTCTGACATAGATTCTTCCGCCTTGGTCTTGTGTCAGGATATGTCTAATGTCCGGCAGCTGTATGATGAGGGTATATGTACTAATGGTTGTTCGGTAGGCGATCCTTACGTGAACCCCACTATTAACGATGTTCAACTTCCTACATTCCAAGGGGGTAGGTCATTGGGTAAGTGCACATATTTGTACCAATATCCCGGATGGGAAGGTAAGCATCATACAGAGACGATGCTTGATCAGTTAATGGATACGATGGAGGCTTATTTTCCTCAATACGAGAGTCAATTTGGTATTGAGAATGCCATGTGTCTTTTTGGCGATGGTGATAATTCTAAGTTCAATACCGGCATATCTACTGATTGGGAAAGTCGTGTGTCTGTGCAGAATGATATTGACGCCAAGACCAATTGGTTCGGTAGAAGCAACTTGACTTATTTCAAGTTCTATCCACATGTATCCTCATACGCCAGATGGGTGGAGTTGGATTACGAAAAATACGTAAGCGGTTTATCCGATCCTGATAACGGTATTATGTATATAGAGATGATGGGTAACTATAATTATTCGATCGGTGACTCATCATCATACAACAAGGTTCGTATAACGTTTTTCTCGGACAAGGAAGGTACCGTGGCTCCTAATCCTTTGGCTGATGATGCCAAGAAAGGTGTTATAGTGAATTACGTGGATCATAAGATATTTATGATGCCAAAGTACTTGTTCTGGAATGATGACAAGACTACTTTCCATAAGATATATGTTTGTATTGAGCCAGCGGTATGTGTGTTCTTCACCGGTTTCGCCATGAGGCAGGACATGAAGGAGCTTGCAGGGTTCTATACGGCCGGCACCGCCATTTTCCCCGCCCCGTTCTGTTTTGGCATTCGTCCTCTGGAGATAAAGTACGTATTCTTTTTTACTAAAGAATTGAAATTGAGGAGATTTGTCACTTATGAGGCAAAATGTATATCATGCGGTGATAAGCCCGCAGATTGCGCTCCTAGACCATATCAGTATGGTGATTTTGGTTATTGGGAATCTACCAATAAGTATCCGGCTAATTTTGAGTTGTATGATTCAAGCAAGATCGGGATATCGTCTGGAGGATCGAAGAGGAAGGATATAATAGATTCTTTGACGAAATACTATGGGTCTCCTAAATCTGTTGGGGGTAAGTCTTACTTCACTGGTAATGGGGATAACGCTGAGTATCCCAATACGTCAACCACGTTTTGTCAGAAACCTATACGTCATTACAAGTTCCCGGATAACTCTGTCGCTCCTTTCATGGGTAATCCGTCTCAACTGACCGGTCAATATGGAGTTGACTCCTATATTTATCCTATGGGGGTGATGCTTGATGATGATATCGTTAATGAGTTTCTGGATATAGCGGTAGAGAACGGACTTATAGATAAGGTTAGAAGGGATTCCATAATAGGATATGAGTTGTATAGGGGCGATAGGACGTTGGATAAGAGTGTTATTGGCACAGGTCTGGCTTATGATATGTTTAAGTACGATGATCCCGACGGATCGGCTAACCTTTATCCTAATTATCCTTACAACGATTTGTCTGATGATATGTATATCTATAAGGATATTAATCGTGAGAATTTTATAACGCATCCGTTTAACAGGAAGGGTAATATCTGGTATTCATTCTTAAGCCCTGATATTGCCTTCAACAAGCCTGATGCTCCCACTGAGTGCCTTGTTGATGGTTATCAATTAGGTAAATCCTCCGGTATATTCAGGGAGGTGGAGGATCACCCTAAATGGACGATATTAGGAAGTAAGGCTTATAGTATGGCGACGTCATTGGCTACGGTGGAGGCTATGGCTAATTTAATATCCGCTATAGCTGAGTATACATATCAGTCGGCTTCACAGCAATATGTCGGTGGAGGCGTGTTCTTTTTAGCCAACCCTGTTGGCATAGCGCTGACGGCTATCCGTCTGGCTACAGGTATCGCCAAGGCCACAGCCCAGTCCGTGGTGGATATAGGCAAGTATAGGTATCAGTGGTTAACGGCATTGATAGATAGGGGACCTAGATGGAATTACGCTTATTATTATACTTCTGTCGCCCATTATAATTTATTTTACCAAAAAATAGGGGCGTCGGAGCTGCGTGGATTGTCAACGGCTAAATATATTAAGAGCGGGTTATATCCGGTAACAGATATCTCTTCGCAAGGGGAGACCGTAGGCGGTAAGCCTATTATCATAAACAACCTCGATCGTGAGCATTCATTGTTCATGTCATTTGGTATGGATAAGTATATGCTTGAATATCCGGAGTTGGTTTCAAGTTACGATACCAGCCGTATTCAGGATGAGTGTAATATTCGTAACGATGAGGTGGCTGGTATGACGCCTCATTTTATGACACGTGAATCTTTCGTATCCTGCCCCTATATGAGGATAAAGAAATATTCTCCGGCTCAATACGGGCAGATAGAGGATATCAGGTGGGTATCGTTAGGTGGTTGCGGGTTGATGGATAAGGATAAGCGTAAACCTGTTTTTGGAGGTGATGTATTTATATCAAGATTCTCGCTTAAGAGGAAGATGCCTATGTTTTACTTGACTCAGTTCGGTCAGGGGGACATGATACCATTCCCTTATTATGATTATCGGAACATCGGGTATCCCCGTTATTTCGTTAATTACGATACCGGGGAGGATTATCTTAATAAGACCGATACGGATACCGGATCGCTATACTCTTTCCCTAGCCGGAAGAGCGCTTATGAGATGGTTTGCAAGACCGGAGATATGTATCTTAGCGGTCGTTTCTTCCTATATTTCTATGGCATACCTCAGTTTCTTGTGGAGTCTGAGATCAATTGCAATTTCCGTATAGCCGGCCCTGAGCCTTACGAGGGGTTCTATCCGGAGGTGGGGGATTATATATCATGGACTCAGGAGCGTAATGTCCCTATATCAAGGGATAATGTGTTTAAGATGAGTCCTGTGTATAAGAATCGATTTACGTTAGGTGGCAGGTCATTACCAGAGACGTATGATAGCAATTTTTGGGACTGCGCCTACCAAAGACCCAACGGCGTCATATGGAGCACCGCCGACGTGTCGGAGAACGGCATGACCGATCCTTGGCTGTCGTACAAGCCTATGGATTACCATGAGTTCAAGACCTCGTTCGGAAAGCTTATAAGCATGAAGGGAATAGAGTCGGATCAGATACTGGCTCGCTTCGAGAATCAGGTAGGGCTGTATAACGCTATAGACGTGCTGGCGGAAAGAATATCCCCGGAGAATAGCGAGCTAGGGACAGGTGGTCTTTTCGCATCTCGTGGCATTGAGTATAATAATACGACGTTAGGATATTCCGGAACCCAGAGTCGGGACATGATCAGTTGCGAGTTCGGACATTTCTGGGTCGATTTAAGGCGCGGTCAGGTGTTTAAGGTAGATTCTAATGGCAGGAATCTTACGGAGGTCACGCCGGGGCTTAGAAACTGGTTTAAGGAGCATCTCCAGATGAAGATCATCCGTAGCCGGATATATAACGCTGATACGGACGCCGAGTTGTCTTATTATGATATCGATAACAAGTTCTTTGGTATAGGGCTATCCATGGGCTGGGACAATCGGTTCAAGAGGGTATTGATAACCAAGAAGGATTATATACCGGTAGGGGATCCGAGTGAGTACCAATTCAGGGGAGGCCGGTTCTACAGGAACGGGCAGGCGGTGGAGCTACAGGACGCCAGCCATTTCACGGACGTCTCCTTTACCGTTGGATATAACTGCCTGAAGGGTGAGTGGAAATCATATTTGTCCTACACCCCTGATTATTATATCGAGCACCAGCATTATTTCCAGTCCGGAAAGAACTACTCAAGTGAAAGTCAGGAGATAGGGTTATGGTCTCATGGCTTGACCAACCAATCGTATCAAGTATTTTATGGTAAGCTATATCCGTTTGTTATAGAGGTTCCGGTACGTGAGCAGTATGTGAATAAGATCCTCACGAACTACCAATATAGAATGGATGCCAGAAGGTATCAGGATGAGGTTAATTATCAAGTTCTTAGGACTACAGGATTCAACAAGGCATGGTTCTATAATGATACCAACAACAGCGGTGAGCTTCGGATGGTTATCGCCGACAAGAACGATATGAGCCAGCGGTTAAGGTATCCTGTAACCAATGACGATAGCCGTGAGATACTGGTGACGGAGGTTGATCAGAAGATAAATATAAATGACTATTTTAACGAGGTCAAAGACGATACTAATAACCTCCCGGTATGGATCAAGGATGTTAATGACATTGACCGGAAGATCGACCCTAGGGCTGTCGATTATCATCGGAGGTGGCGTGATCGTCTTCGTGGCGATTGGTTCTTGGCTAGGTTCGTGAATGACATTGAGAGCCGGTTCAAGATGATAGTACGTTGGTTTAGCAACGATGAGAAAGTTTATTGATTTAGGTGATTATATATAACTTTACACCTATGTTTATATACGATTTAATAATTTATTTATATGGAAGATTTTCAAGGTAAGTGCGATGGTAATCAAATAGACAGTAGACTTGATAAGGTCAAGGATATGGTTGGCGCCACGGCGTCCGAGGCTGGTGCCGCGGGATTAGTGCCGGCTCCAGCCGCTGGCAAGCAGGCATCTTTTCTTCGTGGTGATGGTACGTGGCAGGATATAGACATCTTTGAACAAGGTTTCTTGTCTGACAATTTTGATGATGAAAATGACTTTAGGTCTATATTGTTCAATTTGGTTTCTGGTGTGATTTCTAGCCTTACTCAATCGCAATATAATATAATAGCGTCGAAATGCGAAGTTGATACAACAACGCAATATCTTCTTTCCGGAGCATCCTCAACGTATGGCATTGGTGACGTTATATTAATGAGGGCTTCGTCTGGGGATATACAAGTCGTGTTGCGCACTGGAGGTAAGGGTGATTCTGAATATATATGTTACAATGCGGTTATCATCATATCCAATGATCTTACCTATACATCCTCTGTCTCTAAATATGTCGTACAACAGGTGAATAACTCAACCAAGGACATAGCCTTGGCTATCAGTAACCAATCTGGGGATAATAGGATCATCAACTTCTCTACGGCTGGATCCGGGACCAAGGCTCTTATGGATGATGGAACTTATAAGGAGATAGGTTCTTCTGGAGTGGATATCTCAAGCTATATTTTAGAAGGAATTGATTTTAAGAAAAATACTACCAAAGAAGGTTTTGATAAGATAAAAATCTGTGTTATTAATAAACAGCATATGTATCTGTATTTTTATAATACTATAGGTGATAATGAGGTTGCTTTCTATGCTGATGTTATTGCTGGTGTTTTATATGGAAGTTTAAATTTGCGCGTATATGATTTTAGTAGTTCGAAGATTGTCAATGTTGATATAAGCTCACAAGATTATAGCATAACTGTTAATACGCAATGATATGGTGAAAAAGAGATATGCTGTTAGTAAATCAGGTAAGTGCCCTAAATCGGGGTGCATCAAGAAAGTAGGAAGTGATTGGAGAGTAGTTAGTAACAAGACAGGTAAGTTGTGGCCGGCTAAGTACAAGTCTAAGGAGAAAGCTAAAGGAGCCTTGGCTGCTTATCACATGCATTAGCGTATAAACGGGTACATGATTTATTATGTGCCCGTTTCGTGTTTTTAGGCTTGTGATATTATGGTTATCTTTGTGAAAAACGTAATATATGTCTAAGAAGAATAAACCGGAGGAAATCCCATCGTGGATAAGGGATTTATATAAGGAGGATCTTGATCGTGTCGTAAGAGGTGATCGTCCCATGTATTTCAGGGGTATGGATGATAGTCCTTTGAGAAACGTGTCCCCGGAGTTTGATATCCTTAGCGGAGGAGCCGCCGTCAAGGGCATGAATGGGATAAGAAGTACGTTGTCCCCGTTGAATAACGGCATGGGTAATTATAATTTCAGTATCAGGGGTATAAATAAGAAGATAGGTGAGTTGGTTGATGAGGCGGGGCTATATTTACCTGAGAAATTAAGACCTGTATATCGGACTGTGGTGGATGCTATGTCGAGTTCCAAGGATAAGGGGTTGGGTCATATCACGCAGCCGTTGGCCAACGCCCTGTACCCTGCGGACGAGCGGAGGAACCGGCGTCTGGAAGGGGAACATCCCGTTGGTTATGTGGATGCCATAGACGGCATATGGCCTAGGGAGAAATATGGGTTATGGGGAGAGAAGATTGAACGGAAAGCTGATGGAGGAGAGATGTATACCGTATCTAAAGGCGATACTCTTTGGAGTATAGCCAAAAGATTGGGATTATCTTTAGACGATATTGTATCGTGGAATAGGGATATCCCTGATATCAACAAGATACAGATAGGTGATAAGATAAAGGTTTCAGACCCATCGCTGTCAATAGAGAAAGAGGATCATGATTTGATGGATATAATATCCAGGGAGGCTGAGATCAATAAGATGAGCGATGAGGATATAATCAAGAGCGTCGATCATAAATCTAATTATGCTATTGTAGATAAGAAGAATAAAAAACTAACGGTTTATTCACCGAGCGGGGATATTCTTTATAGCACTAATAATATAGGTGTAGATGCTTCTGGCGATGATTATAATACCTATACCAAGACGACGAAGGATAAAAAACTTATCGCCGGAGCTGGAAATATGTCTACTCCGGCCGGCATAACAAGAGTGTCAGGTATAGGCGAGTATCATGGCCAGAAATCGTTCCAGAGAGCCAGGTTTGATCCTAAGACAGGCAAGTGGGATCATGATATATCGTCATCTATGCATCATGAGGCTTCTGCTGGAAGAGGATCTAATGGGTGTATCAGGCTTCTTGGGAATACGGGGAATGAGCTGTATAATTTTATAAAGAAGGGTGATTTTATTTATACACTTCCGGAGAAAGAGGGAAGTAGGTTTGTCGTTCGTGAGGGGTCGCTTAATTATATAGCGGATAACCCTTATGGCGAGGATTCCGGTGAGAAGAGACTTTGGGATGATTATAATGTTCATATAAACAAGGATTTTAGGCCATTGAATATAAGCGTAAAAAATAGTGATATATCTCCTGATATCTTGCCTAAATGGATTTATAACGCTTATGACTCAAAGAATGGCGTCAATTCTAGCAACGCTTTCCTTGGTGTTATATCAGCCATTGATAATATAGCCAAAATGGATAAGCTGGGCAATATAAAGGAATATAGCGACGCTATATCATATAACAAGGAACGTATCATGAGTGAGTTCGATATCGATAGCTACACTTATGATAGGATGGCTATGCTTGCCATGGGTATCGCCGAGCAGGAGACTAAGTTTGGTGTATCCGCAAGATATATAGGGAAACAAGCTATCGGTGATCAAGGCGTTGATATAGCCAAGAGATTCAGGTCGTTGTTAAATGGTAACGGATGGAATGACAGGTCTTATAACTCGAAGGGTATAACACAGATAAAGATAGAAGGTGATAATGATGAGACAAAGAAGATATATAATAAGTTTGGTATAGATAAGGAGAATATCCTAAAGCCATATAATTCAGGTATAGCTACCATGTTGCGTTTGGCGTCTATATACAAGAATGAGGTTGTCGGTCGTGGCTTTAAGGATAATAAAGGTAATGATATAGACAAATTCGACGCCTTGCTTTATAAATGGATGGGTAAGGGAAGGTTATTGAATAACGGCAAGGCTTCTCCTGATGATAATGATTATATCAATAATGTAAAGAAATATATTGGCAATTTTGATTTCAAGGTTAAATATAAGGATGGTGGGCCTATTGGTGATGATCCGTTGTATGTAAGACAGGATGTATCTGATAAGGCTTCGTATTTAAAAGATATCTTAGGTAATGCCATAAGAAGAAGATTGTACGAGAATGTCACCCCCGATGTGGTGGCTTCAAATGCTAGCCTTCCTGACAAGGTCAATGAGTTTATATATGGCAGAAACGGGAAGGCTAACGTTGATGAATATAGCGATCAACTATGGGCGAGATTTTTATCTCAACCTAATAATCTAGATGGCAATAATAAGGAGATACGGATTCCTGATAATGTCATTACTGATATTGAGAAGATGTTCAATCGTGACACTAAGGATGAGATAAAGAGGTTAGATAAGAAAATACATGATACGGAGCAAGAAATATATGGCTCTGATAAGCCGGCTACAGATGATGCTTATGGTAGGCTGAAGCTTTTGAAAAAGTCTAGAGAATGGGTAGATGTTTTTGAGAAGAATCGTAATTCGGTAAGATCTGGAAAGCCTACGGTTTTTTCTGAATACGATTTTTATCCCGAAGCTGCTGGTGATCTTACCCCATTGTCAGGATTTGGTAATTTTACAATTTATAGACGTCCGGATGGAAGGTTAGGCGTTTACGATGTATATGATTTTTATAGTAATGATCAAGAGTTCCCGATTAATATAGCTACCAAGGTATTAGATGCTATAGGTGATAAGTTTGAGGAGAGAGGCTCTTTCAAGGATTATAATCCTGCTCCAGAGAGTGGTAAGGATGCTCTTATTCGTAACGCTATTATGTCTAAGAATAAGTTGGAGGACAAGGCTGAAGGAGGTCGTATAAATACAGGGAGCGATTATGGTTCTGGAAAGTATGTGATTGATCCTCGTAGATCAGAAAATAGCAAAATGGCTGTGTATGATGAGATATGGGACTATCTGACAGAAAAGAAGGGAATACCACAAACGCAAGCTATCGGCATCCTGTCTAACATCGCCGCCGAGTCCGGAGGGGACACCGAAGCCCTAGGCCCCGCCGGTGACTTTGGTATCCAGCAATGGCTTGGACCGAGGAAGAAAGAGCTACAGCGTAGGTATGGTAAGAAACCGACATTGACCCAACAACTGGATTATCTTGTGGATGAGTATCAAGGTCGTGTACCGGGGCTAGGCTGGAACTACATTAACCAAGGCAAGTTCTTTGATAAGGACGCTCAAGGCAATGTTTATAATTACTATATGTATTCGAAGGCTGATTTTGATAACGCCACGAATTATAAGGACGCTACCGTGGCATGGAATCAAGGATACGGAAGACCCCTTGGATCGACATTAAGAAACGAGAAGCGGCTTGAGTTCGCCGATATGTTCTCCAACAGATACGGTGTCCCGGAGAACGAGCCAATGAGATACGAGTTCGGGCAGCGGGATTCTGGTACGGGAGACGGAGGTCAGCAGCCCGTGCCTGAGACGGTAGCCTCCTCCGCTCCTTCTTTGGCTCCCCACCCATCTATGGATAGCTGGTGGGAGAAGGAGGGTCAAGACCTATTATATAAGATGCTAGCCCAATCCGGAGCCAATAAGAAGGCTATAGAGGATATAGCTAATAATATCAAGAATGATCCCCAATCAGAAGCCCAGATAGCGGAAGCCGAGCGTATGCGCAAGGAACAGGCGAAAAGGCAGTTGGTACTTAATATGATACCGGGATTGATGTTGAATATAAAAGGAATGTCGTCAACAAAATCAGAAGGAGGTCCTGTTGGTGACAATAGGTGGTTTTATGATGAGGTTCGAAGGAAGCAGGTTATTGATAAACAAAATACGATGCAATCTCTTAGCGAAGAGAAGCACAAAATATTAAGATCGTCAAGATTGGCTTTGGAACAGGGCTTTATAGATGAGGATCAGTTTAGGAGAATAAATAATCTCCCTGTATTTAAATTAAGTGATGATGTAAAATATGATGGCAGGAATAATAGGGAGGTGGATCTTATAAATAGTCTTTTTGATACGGCTATGTATGATAGTTTTGGAAAGTCTGTTAAAGAACAATCAGTCGAGGAGGAGAAAAACAGGAAGGAGCGGTTTTATCCTTACAAGCTCATGGCTGATTCATTGCTTACGATAGGTGATATAGCCACCGCATCTCCTGGGTTTTTGAGATTGATAGAGCGTTCTGGAGCAAGGTTGTATCCATTATTGAATAATATCGCTCATAGTAATTCCATTCAGAAAATTTCTGGATTGTCTGGGATTGGTGTCGATTCATCGCAGATAGCATTGGATCCTGATGATGATAACCTGTGGAATATCCTTGGTGTTGCCGGAGCTGCGGCGGAACTGATAGGAGGGACGGATATATTAAGAAATACGAGCGTGATGGGAAGGATTGGGAATAGGTTGGATGATATCCTTGATATAGCCAATCCTGTTGTGACATTAGGAGGGCTTGCTGATGATGTATTAAATTAATTGGTTATATTTGGTTGTTTTTAAAATGTTTTTTTTAGTATGAAAAGATTGTTATTTTTGTTCGCTATGTTATTGACGCCGTTCGCTTTGATGGCGCAAGAGGTAATCCCATCAGAAGGGGCTATCACTATTGATTTAACTACCTTTACCGGCATCATGGCTTTCGTCACGATGTCAGCTACGCAGTTAGCCAAGGTTGTGCCGTATATTGACACCCATAAGTGGGCTAAAGTCCTATCCGCCGTAGTCATAGGTATGCTGGTTTGTATATTAGCGTGGCTACTAAAGGTGTCTCCATTGCTTATAGGAAGTGAATGGTGGGAAGCTTTATTATATGGAGTGGCTGTAGGCCTCAGCTCTGCTGGTTTTTATGACTTGGTTAAGGCCATAGGATCATTATTCATAAAAAGAATTTAATTCTGTACCATAATAATAGCATTTGCTGAGAGACTCGTCATTGTAAAATGATGAGTCTCTGTTTTTTTAAATTATCTTTGTGTCAGAACGAAATTAATTTGATATGGGCAAATATGTAATCAAGAGGAAGATACCTAAATATCAAGAGGCTGGGGAAGTCACCCCTATTATGCCCGGTAATGTTGTTGGTCTTCAGGGTATTGGAGTGGAGCCTTTGGTTTCGTCTACCCGGATAGGATTTGATATTCAGCAGCCTGATATTAATACCATTGATACAAGTGATTTAAACGCTATCGTTGACAGCAATAAGAAGGTTGATAAGTCTGGTAGTACGGATGTTTTTGACTTTACCACCATACCTTATTATGGCGCCGATGATATAGGATCTAGGTTTACCCAGATGGGTCGTGGTATAGGGCGTATGAGAAGCGAGGGATATGGTAATTTATCCACCGGGGCTAAGACGGCTAATGTCGTAGGCACCGTGATGTCAGGTATCGGTGGTGTCTTAGGGTTAGCTAGGAACGTGTTCTCAGGAATGGCGTCAGAGCAAGGCACTCGTACTAATATCAGGTTGGCTCAAGAGCGGGAGGCTAGGCAAAGAAGGCAATCCCAGATGCAGTATAAGGATGGAGGCGGTGTTTATCTAGGACCTAATAACAGGTTCGATAGCGGTAGTCTTACCGGTGAGTATCTGTATCCGTTACCTAAGTCGATGGAAGACCAAGCCAATGTAGAGGTTGAGAAGGGCGAGTACGTGGAGCAGCCCGGAGAGGCGCCAATGGAGGCTATGGGGCAGAAGCACGCCGATGGTGGAACCCCCGTTTCCTTGGAGGAAGGTACGAAGGTTATTACCGATGATACCACCATAGAGTCGGATTTCGCTAAATACATTAGGGATACGTATGGTATTAAGGCTACGCCAAAGGATACGTACGCCACGTTAATGGATAGGTATAAGGCTAAGATAGGTCTTAAATCAGCTTATGATGATCAGAAGAAGGCTTTGGATAAGTTGAAGAAGAACGATAAGATAGATGACGAGAATACGAGGCGCTTAAACGCTTCCGTATTATCCAAGGCTATAAATGACAGTAACGAGACGGTTAATGGCTTAGAAGGAAGATTTACGGACTTCGCTAACGTCATATACAAGGAGCAGGAAGACCGGAAGATGAAGAAGGATGAGGATACGTATTTCGCTAAGGGTGGTGAAATAGATAACATCATATCCAGATCCATGAAAGAATACGGTCTTACGGAGGAGGATATAGCTGAGGCTAAGAAAGAGCTGCTTAAGAAAGTGGCTGGTATTCGCCAGAAGATGGAGATAGGAGGCACGTCTTTGTTCGGTCGTAAATTAACTTTCCGCCCGATCGAGAATAGGTTCAACAATGATCCTAACTATTTCGGTTATCAGCGCCAAGGAACTGATGGCTCTTATGGAGGTATTAATACGGATGAGAGGTTGAATTATTATAAGACATTCAATCCGGTCGCTTACGATGCTTATATGGGAGCTTCAGAGGGCACTAGGGCTAGGGCGTTGCAAGACGCTATCTACGGTCAGACAAGTAGCTGGATGGGCTTGGCTACGGCTGAGAACCCGATCATCGCCAACGCCGAGGCGCTTCGGGATTACACGACGCTCGTTTCCTTTGGCGGTGAGGATAGTCAAGGTAATTACCCGGAAGACAAGAAAGCCGCATATCATGATAGGATGAGAGACAATAAATTAGGTTTGTTTACCACATCTCGCCCTATGATCGGTCTAGACGTTGTTACAGAGGAACAGCATAAGGCTCTTAACGATGCTGGTATCACCCATTTTAGTCAACTGTTTTCTGACAAGAACAAGGATGTCGTTAATAAGATACTTGGCGAGGATATGCTTAAGATGCAGGCATTGAGATCCATGAAAGGAATGGAAGGTCTTGATTTTATACTTGATCCTCATAAGGTAGTTCCCGGTCCTATGGATATAGGTGATGTGGAGGATCCTGATGTTAAGTTGGATATGCCTGAGCTGATTGATCCCAATACACTCCCTAATACCAATACCAATACCGGTACTAACACCGGTAAGACTAATAATGGTAACGGAAACAGGAATATAGTGGGTGGCAGCCTTGACTTCCCTGAGGTGTTCAGGATGACTCCGGGAGCCGTGACAACGGAAGGTCTGGAAAGACATTACGCTCCTACTGTAGACCCGGTGTTGAGATCGGCTGATCAGTATATGGTTGAGGCTAATCGTGCTTTCCAATCACAATTGGATCAGATGGGTAATGTTCCAGATTCCCAAAGAGGGGCTTTATCATCCAATTTACAGGCTATCATGAGTTCCAATATAGGTAAGTATATAAATGAGGTAGAACAGGGGAACGTGGCTCAAAGAACTTGGGCTGATAATGTCAACGCTCAGTCATGGGCTAATACTTATGATAAGAATATAGCTCAACGCCAAGCTTACCAGCAACGGATACTACAAGGATTGGCTATTAATGACGAGAACTGGGCTAGGTATTTCGATAGCGTGAATGACGAGATCCAGCAGAAGTGGAACACGGCTACGACCATGAATACATTAAGATCTATATTTGGGGATGTTAAGATTGGTCCCAATGGCCAGTTGATCGCAGATCCTCAAGGAGATATATTGAGTTATAGGAGGTTATATCCCGCTCAGGAAGTAACTAAAAGCAAGAAAGGATAAAGGATGGCTTCACAATACAGTATATTAAGGAATTACGGTAAGTACGTATCACCCTACAACATGGATGTCATGATGCAGGGTATGGGATACATGCAACAGAAGATAGATACGAATCGGCAGGCTATAAACGAGTATGCTGATTATATCATTAATTCTGATATTATAAAACCTCAGGATAGAGAATATCTTCAGAATAGGTTAAATGGATTGATACAGGATGTGAATAACGTGTATCGTAAATCCAATCTAGCTTCTGATGGTATAGCTAGAAGCATACAAGCCCGTCTTGGAGAGGCTTTAGATACCCGTGTATTGAACGCTATCGCCGGTACTAGGGAGATTCGGACTTTCAGCGAGAAGATGGAGGATATGAAGCTGAATAATCCTAAGATGTATAGGCCTATCAATGAGGCTGAGGCTTTCGCCGATGCCGTGGCTTGGATGAATGACGGTCAGGTAGGGACACGTCTTAATCCTATACATTATACCCCTTATACGGATTATCACGCTGAGATTGATGAGAAGATGAAGAACTTCATCTCCCTTAACAAGGGGAAGAAAGTCAATGTGCCGGTAGTTGACGCCAATGGTAACAGGACGGGGGAGATGCGTGAGATGTACATAGATGAAATGAGTTACGCTCAGGTCAGGGATATAGCTATGGCTTCCATATCTGAGAACGGTAAGGCTCAGATGCAGTTAGAGGGAAGATATATGGCTAGGACAAACCCTGATTTATTTAACGTCCAAAGCACCTCTGATTTCCTTAAAGGGTATATCGATGACTTTGCTGTCAAGGAGGAATCCATACGGGCTAAGCTGAAGGGTGTCGGCAATGATAAGATAAAGAAAGCTAAATTGGAGTCGGAACTGGCGGATATCACCAAGCAGAAAAATGATTTCGTGGAGGAGGCTGAGGGCGTTATCGGCGACAACTACAGTCCGGAGCGGGCCGGCATGTTTATGGTGCGGCAGCAGTTCCTTCGTGGTGTCGGATTGAGATGGTCTTATAATAACTCATATGAGACGTTGGGCGTTGACGATTATTATTTCAAGGCTAATCAACAGATGATGGAGAGGGCTAAGTTCAATGAGACAAAGAGACATAATCTGGCTATGGAGAAAGCTGCGTTGATGAAAGCCAGCAAATCGGGCAAGTCAGAGAATGGTGGTGGAGACGATGATATGACAGGACCTACCGTGGTTACTAAGAGCGCTAACCTTGAGGACGTAAATATAAGCGATGAGTTCATGAACGGGTTTATAGCCAACGAGAGGGCGGTGACTACTGGCATGGATAATTTCGTTAAATCACTATCAGATGACGCTAGAAGGAAGATCGACGCATGGGCGTCTGATCCTGAGAATAGTAACGTGGTCAAGGATATGGATAAAGACCAGATCATCATGACATATTTCAAGGCTAATGGTGGATCTACGAATACGCTCCTTGATTATAATGGCAAGGATAGTTATATAAAGCTTCTTGGGCTAAATACCCAAAGAGATAAGTATAATAAGATCAATGATGGATTCAATAAGGCGAGCGATGCTGTTCTGGATGGTGTTGACGCCGTGATTGATAGGGAGGCTAGATCTTTGACTGGTTCTGGGATTGATATCAGTTATGGATATGGGACGTTTGATCTTGGGGATATTGTTGAGGGAGGTGACCTGGCTTATAATAGAGAAGGTATAAAAGATATATCGTTAAAAGACTGGGCCAAATTATCGGCGTATAGTTCTATACTTAGTAATAGTGTTGATTTTATACAAATCGGGAAAACAGAGCCGCTTGAAACATATAAGGATATAAAGCTTGGTGATGTTAAGACAGGTGAAGCTTCGGTAGTATTAAAAAGAATAAATGATCTTATGGGGACTTCTTTAACATTGGATGATATACAGATGTTAGCCAATATGGGGGTTGGTCATTTTTCTACATCGAATTTATTCCAAGAAGCTTTAACTGAAGGTTTAAGTGATTATAACAAGAGGAATGCCGCAGTAGCCACGGCTATCTATGATGAGATGAGTAAAGAGAAGGGAGATGTATTTAGGCGCAAATGGAGTCGTGGAGATTTAGGCAGGATTGCTGATGATGCGAAACGTGCTGGTGAGGATTACTTGAGACAATATCGTCATGAATACGCCGAGCGTGAGCATATCTTCTCCGGTGATTATCCGTCCAAAAGCCAAGCCGAGTATGATTATATAAAGATTAGTGACCTATTTACCCGTGGCGGTGGTTTTATTCCTAAGGATGAGAATAATGCCAATACAAAGATAACGTTTACCGTATCTCCTATAGGTGATGGTAATTACCGGATCATTGGCAATAATGGAGGTGATGGCAGATCTGTTGTTGAGGTAAGTGAGGCTGATCTGGCCGCTAATGGTCTTACTTTCTATAAAGAGGATGTAAGCATCCCGTCCGAGACCTATGATTCCGGTGTCGTTCCCATATCTTTCGCAAGCTCAAGCGACAACGCTTACGGGAAGATGGCCAAGTCATTGCTGGTGGCTCCATTCGCTTACGCCAGTGGGGCCAAGGATACGGTAATGCCTTATATAGATATGTTCACGAATATAAATGACGGTAATATCAGGAAGAATCAGATGATGATCGCTACTGACGTGTTGTTTGATAACGCTTCTATGTATGAGTTAAGGGCTTCAGGATATAAGTATAATAATGGTTCTTCTGGAATAAATGTTGATATATACAGCAAGGGAGGAGCAAGGGATGGCGGTACTCCATTATACTCAATTGATCTGGATGGCGTTAATTATGCTGATGAGGTAGCTAGAAAAATTGATTTCAGCCCTCAATATTATTTGGTCATGGCATGGCAACAGATACTTAGTAAGGAGAATGAGGTGTATTGGAGAAGTGAAGGTAGATCTACTACTGATGATTTTGAAAGTTTCATCTCGCCTATAGCTAGTATGATCGATCAGGAGATAAGAAATAGGAATAACGGAAATAATGGAAATAATGGAAACAGTTAAAACCGATAATAATGCTACTAATGGGAGGGATCTTGCCGACAAGTACGGATATCCTACCATGAGCGTGGATAATATAAAGGCTGTTGGGGTGGATTCCTATAACATACTGGATCGTGACTCGCCTCCGGTATTGGACCCATATTCCGCATCCGAGAGATCAAAGTCCCAGATACCGTCATTATCAGAGAGGATCAAGAATACGGTAAAGACTAATTATTATGATAACATGAAGCATATGTCCCCTTTGGGATATATGGCGTCTGATCAGAGCTATAAGGGTAGGTTTAATCTTACTGGACCGGAGATATCGTTAGAGGATTCAAGGTATCGATTAAGTAGTGGAACGTGGATACCCAAATACGAGTCCTATATACCCGGTGTAGATAATGATACACGTCTATCAAAAACCCAGGGTAGGACTGAGAAGTGGATGAGAGGATTGGGTAAACTTGCCGGAAAAACCGCCTTATACGGATTAGGAGGCGTTATCCAGCCTTTTTATGGTATTTATGCCGGAGTATCCAAAGGTAATTTCAATGCTGTTTTTGATAATGATTTTACGAGATGGTTAGATGATCAGGATAAGAAGATGGATTATGGTCTAGCTCATTATTATAATCGAGAGGAGCGGGACATGAACTTTCTTCAAAGTATGACTACGGCTAACTTCTGGTCTAATGACTTTCTGTCGGGTCTGGCTTTTACCGCTGGCGCCATGTTATCATCCGCCGTATATTCCGGGGCCGGTCTGATGAACCTTGCTCGTACCGGAGCTAGGGCTGGGGTGGCTTTAGCTAGGATAGGTAAGGCCGCTTCGGACACCAAGAAAGCATTCGGCGCTTACCTTAGGGCCGCCCGTATAGGGCAGAGGGTAGGCAAGGGACTGGATACCGCCTTATTTCTTGGTACGTCTACCTCATGGGAAGCTTCAGTGGAAGCTAGAAGTATGTTGATGGAGGCCGAGGAGAACTTCAGACAATCTTATCGTAACGCTTACGGGAGGGAAGTCCCGTATGAGGAGCTTATGAGGTTCAGGGCTGACAATGCCAATGCCGCTAACGCCGTATTCGCCGCAAACGTCGGCATATTATCATTATCCAACATAGCTATGTTTGGTGATATGTTTGGTATGGGGCTGGGTGTAGACAAGTTCATAAAACGCAATATATTTGGCGTAGGAGCCGAGAGAATGGACAACGGTGCACTAAGGGCTATAACACCAAAGAAATGGCAGAAAATAGCTGGTAATACGTTTAATATCATCAAGCGACCGGTATCTGAGGGTTTGTTCGAGGAAGGTCTTCAAGGTGTGTCCAGCAAGTCAGCGGAGGATTGGGTGGAATCAAGATACAATCCCATGGCTATTCGCCAGAATATAGGTTATATGGAAGCTATAAAGAACGGATTCAAGGAAACATACGGGTCTAATCAAGGCTGGAAGGAGATCGGCATCGGTATGATTATCGGATCGGTTATGGGTGGAAGAAGCCTTGGAGGTATAAGGGAATGGAGCCAAGACATGTCCCGTAACAAGGGGATGGTGGAGGCCTACAATGCCAATGCCGGTGCCTTGACCTCGGCGGCTGTCCAAGCTATTCGTGGCAGCATGGCTCTGAACGCTCAATTATCAGGCTTGAAAACGGATAATAACGCTGACGATATACCCAATTCTAGAATCGTAGATAAGACTTTTAGTGACGCTGTATTCAATCGTCTTCGTTATGATCAGGAAATGGGGATGTTAGATGATACTAAGGAGAATTTCAAGACAGTCATCGAGTCTATACCTAATAGCGATATAGCCTCCGATATGAATATGACGGATGAGCAGGTAAATGAGTATAAGTCTAACCTTGTTGGCGAGTTCAATAAGAAGGTTGATAATTTTACTATGGCCAGCAGATTTGCCGACTCTCTTACCGATGGTATATCCAATAGATCATTTAACACCTACATCTCTAACATGGCTTATAACGGTCTTGAGGCTAAGGATAATTTGAATGATATCACCAATCAGCTAAACAGGATATATAAGACGGGTATAGGTGATGCCCTTGATATATACTCTCATCTTAATCCTGATTCAAGCAAGGCTCTCGAAAAACTCCGGAAGCTGACGAATGATATACGGAAGATGGAGAGGAATATTTTAAATACTCAACAAAAGGTTGCGTCGAAGGAAGCAATTGAGTCTGATAAGGCTAAGTTGGCTGAGGAGAATGACAGGCTTCTTAAATTGACGGAAGAAAGAATTGCCTTGGAGAGAAAGTTAAGCACGTTGATTAATTCGGACGTGGATATATCTAAGTTATCCTTAAATGATAATGACTCGAAAATTAGCGCTTCAGATCTTATGGCGGCTTATGAGACTATAGTTGATTTTGAGAATGCTGTGTCTACCCGTGGGGTCGATAATCATAAAGAGGCCATGGCGCTGCTTAGCGAGTATCGTCATAATCTTGTGGCTTATAAGAATATAAACGAGTCTCTTCGTCGTATGCGTGACAGAAGATTCATCCGGGCGCAGGAGCGCGGGTTCATGAAAATATTGTCGAACGCATGGGGTAATACTTATGAGGAGGATGATAGCAAGTATGATTTCAGGAATACTGATAATCCTGATGCCAATGCTCTTTATGCCAACGATCAAGCCATAGACAAAGCTTACCAAGATGGTCTTATTGAGGAGGATGAGGCATTTATGTTCAAGACATATAATCATATGATCGCCAGATCTATGGAGAATGAGATCAAGACCGATGAAGGTAATATAGTTGAGAGGGTTCCTGATGATGAGGATATTATAAATCCTTCAGATGATAGAGCCGATGATATAGCCATAAAGATCTGGAACGGTAATGAGGATATTTTATCCCCTAGGGAAAAACAGATATATGATAACAATAAGGATCGTATTGATAATCTTGTAAAAGGATTTGGCGATAATCCTATAGCTAGGATAAATAGGTCTAAGTCAATGATAGATAGATTAAAGATCAATGATAATGTATCAGATAATATTAAGGATAATATTGATGATATCATAGATGTGAATATTAATGGTCTTGATCAGGATCGGGTTAAGGAGGCTATAAAGACCTATAACGATCTTATGAATGAGGCTGACAATGGCAATGAGGTTGATCAGGATAAGCTTAATGAGGCTATTGATATTATCAATAATTATTCCGATGATCCTCTTCTTCAATTCGTGGAATGGATGAGGTTGTATGATAACGGAAGTATAGCTGTCAAGGATTACGATAAATCCATACCTATGGGTGATGTCCTCACCGAGAGCGAACCCGGAACATCCACCGGCAGGACGGAGGTCAACGCCGCCCAGAATCCGGTGGTGTTGATGGCTCAGAAGAGGGAGATCGGTGGGGTCATGTACTATGAGGTTGGTGGAATGAGGCTTGACAGGTTTATGGCGGGGTCCGGGCTTAAAAGGTCTGATGCCACTGATACTGATAATGGAAGGGTGATGGATTTCACCAACGGAACCGACATATTTACTGTTATAGAGTCAGATAACCACTCAAGATGGATGATTAGCGAGGATGACGCTCAGGCTTTCGAGAACGCTACCGGTGTCATACTGGGGAGGCAGACCGCCTTATCGACCTCCAACTGGTTCATGGTGTATCGCAAGGGGCAGGATGGATCTATTGTCCCTTATTATACGGGTGATACGTTTGGATCTAACAACGAGTCGGTGAATCAGGAAGCCGTAGCTAATCTCCGTAAGGATAATATCGTAAGGTTTAAGATGGATATGTCAGATCCATATACCAAGGAATTGTATGATAAATACAATAGCCTTAACGCCGTTGACCCTAATTCTGATGAGACTAAGTCGGCTTACCGAGAGCTGGTTGATAATATGGTTATTAAGATCGTGGATAGCGACGGCAATTTCGTCTCGGTACTGAAAGCCAATGACCCGGATTCAAAAGGAAGTAACGCTGATTTAAGGAGTATGGCCTTTGAGTTATATAGGGATAATATAGGATCTGTTACTGGCGAGATTGATATACCGTTCGTAGGTACAGTTACCAGTGTTTTGCCGGGAAGACCTAATTTTAGCGTAAGTGATGATAATGGGACGTTGATGGTATCCGAGAATGACTTTACCAACGAGACGGTTGGTAAGGTCGAGAGCGTAGGGTATATAGAGAATGGGGAGGTTACGATGAGGGATAATATTAAGTATAATATATTCCCGTTCTGTACGGGTATCGTCAGGGACAAGTATGGTGACTATAAAGATTCACGTATCCCGGTCGTAGCTATAAAGACAGGAAATGGAAGAAATTACCTGTACCCCGTAAGATTGAAAAATCAGGATATATCGTCATTTTCATCCATGATCGGATCGATGGCTGATAGGATTACGGAAGGTCTAGGCGGAGGAGTAAGTATTGATGATATAATGGATCTTAATAACGCTATAGCCAGATCCGGGTTGGATAATAAGACATATATGATTCCGCTGGCGGGAGACGTGAATGTTATCAAGAACCGGCTTAAAGCTGTCAAGGAAGCGGTTAGCAGGATGCCTATGACCGCTGACGTAAGAGGATGGATAGGTGATTCCAGAACTAAGGAGGATATTTTGATGAATGACGTTACGATCAACATCGATCTTAACAACGATCCTTTCATAGCTCCTAAGTTTAGGATGAGTATCAAGGAGAACAAGGTATCCAAGGAGGAGACGGAAGTCTCGTTCCCTAACCCGCCGGGTCTGCCATCGGAGTTCGCCTCGCCTACGAAGGCGGCCGAGGACAAGTCTTTGGTTTCCGACGGAAATGTCGTATCTGGAGAAAAAGAGGCGGAGGATCCTTGCTAGATAAAATATCTTGACTTATCTTTGCGGCGTCAGTCCATCACCTGACGAGTAAGATATTTAAAAGTTGGTCCCTGTCGGGTGTGTGATGGCCCCGGTGGGGACTCTTTATATTATGCAACTAGATTCTTTTTTTACACCGGAAGATCATGCAAGACCTACGCATCCAGCGAGTAAAGGTCTTGATGATGTTATACGCCAGTAACTATTTTGTCAAGGTCAGACAAAAGCAGTTGCTTGATCATACATACGCCTTAAGCAGGGATCAGGCTTTTGATTATATGACTGAGTTCAATAAAAGACTTAGTGATAAGGTTGGTATAAAATGTACGATGGATATCCTTCTACCTACCGATGATGATAATGCTAACATCATAATTGAGCACAATGGTATTATCAAGAAGTTAATGAAGGAAGCCGAGAAGCTGGAACTTGATACTGATGCTATCAAAGCCATGATGTGTGATCTTCTTGATGAGTTGAAGGATGATATTGATCTTAATATCCTGATATTTGACGTAAGCCAGTTACTTATAAAATACAATCTATTTGGGTTGGATGCTATAACCGAGCAGGAGTTCAAGAACTCTTTTGTCAGAATGGATAGCAGGAATATGGAGATAAAGAAACTAACTTTATCTGATATCAAGAAGGCGGTGATGATGATGGAGGATAGGTATGATTATGCGTTGTATATGACAGAGGAATATAATTGATTACATTTTTTGTAAAAATATATCCTGTTTGTTTGTAGTTTCAAAATAAGGTCTTATATTTGCGGTGTCTATCCGTTGCTAGACCAGAAGAAGATATTAATATCGCTTAGGCGCAGGCGATAAATGAGAGTCGCCAGTGGAGTAACGGACGCTGGTGGCTCTCGTTGTTTTTATATTATGGATAATAATTTAAAATTGTTTGAGAATCCTGATTTTGGGGATGTGAGAGTATTGTTGGATGAGAGGCATGAACCATGGTTTGTAGGTAATGATGTAGCTAAATGTTTAGGGTATGCAGATCCTAGGGATGCTGTAAGAAGGTTGGTAGATGACGAGGATTGTAAAATGCTGAGATTGTCAGAAGATAGGGAGGCCTACGATTTCACCCCTATTCACAATCAATATGTTAGCCAGATAAAGATTATTAATGAGTCTGGTATGTATACTTTAATTATGTCATCTAAGAAGGAGTTCGCCAAGAAATTTAAAAGATGGGTAACATTGGAGGTTCTTCCTTCTATTAGAAAAACAGGTTCTTATTCTATGTCATCTAACAATATGCCATCAAAGAATGAACTTCCATCTGATTATATAGAGGCATTAGAGGCTTTGCTTAAATCGGAAAAGGAGAAGCGTGCGTTAGCTGAGGCGAAGAAAGCGGCAGAGGAAGCCAAAGGATATCTGATAATATCATTAAAGAACAAGCTCCTATGGTTGAGTTCGCTAAGACAGCCGAAATAGCCCAAGAGACAGATATGTTGATCAGAGAGGTTCGGGAGAAGTTGGAGGCTCATGGTTATGATATAGCGGAGAAGAATCTCCGGATATTGCTTGAGGATAATAAGTTCTTCGCTAAAACCGGTAAAAGATGGTTGTTATCCCAAAGGATGATAGATCGTGGTTATGCTCGTTACAGATATCGTGATGACGATGAGTTTTATGGAACTAACACTGTTTATGTGACTCTTAAGGGATTCCAGTGGATCGTGTCTAAGATATCCAAGGAATGGATGCCTAGGTTCTTGGAGTTGAAAGGTAGGGTTCTCGGTAGATCAGATAAAGATATTTTCGCTAAACGATAAATTCCATTTTTATAATTTAGGATTGAGTTTTTGCCTGTTCGTGAGGATCGGCAAAACGATTTGCACTTTTTCAGTAGAAACATAAGGTTTATTATTATTGTTATTTGGCTCCCGTCCGCTCGTGAGAGTAGGCGGGATTTTCATATCTTTGTAACAAAACGATTTAGTAATGGGACGATCTTGTTATGTTATAAAAAATAAGGAGGGTAGGGTAGATAATGTCCTTGCCCCGAACGACCAACCATCAGGATTATACCAAAGGGCGATGGAGGTGCTGGGCGACCAGAAGCAGGCCTTGTCGGTCTGGGGTACGGCCTACTCCCCCGACTTCGTGTCCTTCTTTGGTGATTGGATGTCCATCCCGTCAGAGTATGATCTGGATAGTAATGGGGAACCTAGGTATGATGATGTCATGTCCTTTATCAAGCGGAAGAACTATTTCGCCGGTAATTTTATGGCCGATGAGGTTAAGGATATCAACAACACCCTTACTTCCTTGGGAGTCGATAATATCAACGATCTTAATGATATGATCATATCCAATTTCCTCTCCGGTGGTGATATATTTCTCAATAGGTACAATCTTGAGAGGTCCGGGATGTATGACGCAGATGAGATTGATAATATCATGACCAACCGATCGGCGTATGATCGGGTAAGGGATATGATGAGGAGGATTGTTGATTTTATGTCTGACGGGGATCTTAATGAGAAGGATATGTATTTCCTATCCTCCGAGTCAGGCCTTGGTGATGATTATATGATATATGAGGATACATATGACTCGTTAGGGAAGAGAAGGGTCTTGAATCCAATAGAGGTAAGGGATACGATCATGAGGGCGGTAGGCGGTATCAGCGACCGCCGGGAGTTCGATCAGGCTTTCGCCTCCATCCCCTACCCTTCTTTGGCGCTCCGGTATCAGGAGGATCAGGATTACGCCGATCGGATGTATGACACGTATCGTAATATGACCCGTATGGAGGTTAGGGATCAGGAAGGGAATACGATTACCGACTCATACTCCAATAGCACCATACCGTATATCAGTACGCCTAAGGACATGAAAGCCCTAAGGGGTAAGGTTGGGGAGATAATCGATATGGATGATTTTAAGGACATCAAGGACGTTGCCGGACGTCTGCATGACATAGCCATGGATCTTGCCGACATGGGTGTGGATATAAGCGAGGCGATCAGCGATGAGATGGTTATATCCAGACCTGAGGATATCCGTGATCTTATGGCGTCGCTGGACGTCATGTTGTCTTCCATACAGGCCGGCAATTCGGTATACGATAGCTTTATCTCCGATCTTGATAGGATAACAGGAAAAGGGAATCAGATATACGAGGTTCAGGATACTTATTCTACTGGGGATAGGATGGTGTATGTAAGGTCCGGGAATACATCCCCTTCCGATATGTATGATAGGAGTATGTTGTATATTAGTAGGAATACGTACCATAACACGGCCCCGATAACCGACACCGATCAGGCCTATGAGATGTTGGCCAATATCGGGATAGAGCGGCCCTCGTACTTGCCGGCTGGCGTGGTCCCCGCCGGGGCTTCCCGTTCCGATATTGGCGTGGTCAAGGATAATATAAAAAAGCTGGTTATGTCCAACATCTCATCCTCGAATACCGAGAACATGATCCTTACCAGATTGATATACCAGCATCCCGTAACCCCTAAGATGGATGATGTCGATATTGATCGGGAGTTCAGGAGATACGAGGCTAGACAGGGAAAGGATCGGGATTTTATCAAATCCTGTACCTCGTTGAGGAAGATCCAGATCAAGGAAAGGTTAAAAAAATCGGATTTATATAATAATGTCTTACGTTTCCTTGATTTTAATGGATTTTATAATGCATCTTTGAACCACCATGACAGAAGTACGTTAAAAAGCATGGAGATGTCGTTGCCGGAAGGTCAGGTAAGGGATCTTCTGTTTGACGTGGATATCGAGTCCGGTGATAGTAGCATGAGAAACCTTTTCTATCTGGATAGACAGGATAGGATGATGGATGCCGGGTTTTACAGGTATCTGTACCAAAGGAATCCGGGCCTGCTCCGGGAGGTCAACGGCGGCGTCGAGGCGAGACCGGACGGTTCGTTCTTGGCTCGTGGGAGGTATGATGATTTCGTGTCATTCCAATCCGGTTTATATGAGAAGGTAGGTGAGACGGTTGATGGTGCGATATACAGGTTCGTTGATGATCTTATATACTCCGATCCATCATCATATCAAGAAAACATGGTACGAAGGATGGGTGACGTTACGGTAAGGAGTGACGATAACCGCCTGTCAAGGATAGAGGATGATCCCTCATCCAGCAAGATAGTTAATGAATACACTGCTAATACAAATAAGTTGATGCGAGATTTTTCGTGTAGTTAATCTCTCTTTGACGTCGTGAGACGTTTTCTTTCGAGCATTGAAACATTGAATTTATAGATTTGCATGAATCCGGGCCGTAGTGATACGTTCCGGATTTTTTTGTCTTGTACCGGTTCTTATTAATACCAATTGCATGACATGACGTGCCTTGATGGTGGCATATATCACGATCCCAGGATTATTAATTTTTGAACTTTGTAACGCCCGCCATCAGGTGGGGTTATTATTAATTCAAAAATAAATAGACATGGGTACAAGTGGAGACAAAATCGTTTTGTTAGACGGTATGGGTTCCGGTAGTGGAAGCGCCACTAACGGTTTATTATCTATGATTCCGGGGATGTTCGCCAATTTAATAGGCGGAAATAAGATGGATCCGAACTTGGTAGCGGCCTTGATGAACGGTCGTAACAACCAAGACGGTTTCGGCGGGGCTAACGGTTGGTGGTCGTGGATCATCGTCCTGTTCTGGTTATGGGGCGGCCGTGGCTTTGGCAATGGTTTTGGCAATGGTAATGAGTGTTGCGCTAATGGTCTTCCCGCTCAATTGAATAACGACTATGGTCGTGAGTTGTTGATGCAGGCCATCCAAGGTAATAGAAGCGCTATCGAGCAGATCGCTAATGCCTTGAACTGTACTACCACTCAATTGCAAAGCGCTATCTGTAACGTACAAGGCGCTATCGATAAGGTAGCTGGTCAGGTAGGTATGACCTCTCAGGCTGTTATCAACGCCGTACAGCAACAAGGATGTGAGATCGGTAATCAGATCAGCTCTTGCCGCTGCAATTTGAGTTCGTTGATCAACCAAAGCACGTGCGCTACGCAGCAGATGATCAACAATCAAGGTTACGAGAATCGTCTTGAGACATTGAATCAGACTAACACGCTTCAGAACACTATTAATCAAGGATTATCCAATAATCGTGAACAAGCCACAAGTCAGTTCAATATCTTATCTGCAAAACTAGATGCGCAGAACGTTATGATCAATGACAAGTTCTGTCAGCTTGAGATGCGTGAGATGCAGAATACGATCAATCAGCTTAGGGAGGAGAAGGCGGCATTGACGGCCTCTGCGTCATCTCAACAGCAAACCCAGAATATCGTAGGTCAATTGAGGCCCTGTCCAGTCCCTGCTTATCCCAGTTGTTCCCCGTATCAATCCTACTCATGGGGACAGGTATTCGGGGAAGGATGCTGCAACAACAGTTGCGGATGCAACAATGGCTGCTGCAACAACGGAAACGCCGCTATCTAACTCTATAAAGGAAGGAGGCTATTATGGCTTGTGTTTCTAAAATAGGGTCTCTTTATGAGTTGGTCACGAAGAACGTGGTAGTGACTACTACCAACACCGTCTTCGGCATCAACCCAAGGATATGGCTGTCCTTGCCATGCGAGGGCCTTCTGCTGCTGAAAATCCGGCAGGTGGTTCCGACGACAGGCGAGACATTGCCAGTGCAGATAGCTGTCCCGGCGAACAGCACCGTATCCACGGTAGGTGATGACACATGCTGCCCGGTAACCGGCGTGGCTGTGGTGAACCCGATCAACGTGGCTGTGACCGGAGCGGCTATGGTTAACAACACCGAACGCCTTGTTTATTTCAACAAGGTAAGGGGTGTATTGAGGCTCATGGATTGCTGTGTGCCTACAACCGCCGCATCAGCGTCGGAGACGACTGTTGATGAGGAATAGGTTAGATTGGATGTCTAATGGGAGGGTATTCCCTCCCGCTTAAAAATCGAGATATGTTTAGAGACTTAAAGAAAGGATTTCAAGTATATACGCTGGATACGTCCGATGTTCCGGTATTCAGGATGGGGAATGTGGTCAACGTGTCCGAGCCTAGGTTCCAGCAACCCCAGATGGGTCAGATGGGGCAATATCAGCAACTACAGGATAGGGTGATAGATCTTACCGTGGAGATAAACGGGTCTTCCATGACCTATGTCGTACCGGAGAGCAGGGATGTCGCTATGTCCAATAACATAACTTTGGCCTGCTCGGTCGATCCGATCATGAACCAGCTTAACGCCGCTAAGAGAACCAGCTCCGATATTCTCGATAGTATCGATAAGCATAGGAGGACGCTAGAGGCTTGTGATTCGATCCTTGAGGAAATCAATCCGGCTTTTAAGCAGACTAAGGATCAAGACCGGAAGATCAAGAATCTTGAGGAGAAAGTCGATAGAATGGGATCCTCTTTCGATGAGCTAAAAGAGTTGTTAATTAAAAAATTAGGTTAAGATGAGAGTTATAGATTTAGGCGGCGGTCACGATGAGGACTACAATGACGAGATCTACGATCGTAGAGGCGGCCGTGGACGTAGCAGACGTTCGGATGGGACTTACATGGGTTATGGTGGTGGAATATATGACCATTATGGCAAGGAGCATGATGGTAGGATGGATGAGCTAGAACGCCGTGAGCGTGATCTCGAAAGACGCGAGAGGGAGCTGGAACGTGATGAGCGTGAGCTTGAGAAACGTGAGAGACTCCATGAACGCGAGGACGAGATGTATCGCAGGGGATGGTTCGGTGAACGTAACATCCGTGACGAGTACGAAGGTACCGAGCCGTATATGCGCAGGGGACGCAGGAGTCGTTACTACTGAGGAGCAGACGCTGATGACCCGGATTATAAGCGGTATATAGACACCCATGGATATCACTTTTCCAAGGAGCTGGCTAGGGAAGCCGCTGATAAGATGCTTAACGCCGATGGGTCCAAGAGAAGATGGACGATGGAGGACGCTAAGCAGATGTTCGATAAATGCGGGGCCAAGAAACCTGATAACGCCACTTGGGGAGATGTCCAATATCTATTCGCTATGTTCTATAGCGACTACTTTCCTAAGGTATTGGATTGCGACCAGAAAATAGTCAAGGCTGTCTTGGCTTATCTGGAAGACCCTGACGCCCCGGAAGGGACGGCGTTCGTAAGGTATCTGGCGGTGCGGTGCTTCGTCGGTGACACAATCAAATGGAGTGATATGATTTAGGTTTGATACAACGTTGGAGAACCCTGTCGGCAATAGAATACCGATAGGGTTTCTTTTTGGTCGTAGCCTTATTATGACTACATTTGTTCGAGGTAGATCTTTTTGTCATGGTAGGGTGGGTGGGAATGAAAAAAGGCATCCTCACGGACACCCTTCCCCTTTGATCGAAAATAACTTAAAAACCTTGCGAGTTACTACTACACCGCAAATATAGATAAATAAACATAAATAGCAATGGGTAAAGGACATTATTGGATAGAGCCTGTGGATCAGACGTTAAATGATTTCCAGTTTTATAAGGCACGTATCGTAGGCGATCCTGAATATGACGAGAGACATCATCGAGTTATATTGAGAACTGATAAGTATTTCCCTGTCGGAAGTATCTTCCATGTCTTGAAAGACCCGGAGATGTTTGTTATAGAGAGGAAGTTCAAGGCATGGGGGAACAAGTATGTCGTTAAGCCTTATGAGGGTGAATGGGAATGGGAGTCTGTCCAGAAACTTAAAGACAAGGCTATTATATTCCGTAGCGGATTCCTGCACGGGGACGGCAGCTTCTGATGCTTACCCGTATCTTCCCCCCCCTCGATTTCTTGGGGTTTATGTATATAGTTATATTTGAGCAAAAATAAGTGTAATATGGAAGATTTTCAAGGTAAATATAATGGCAAGCAGATAGATCAGCTTCTGGATAAGGCTAATGATATTGATCTTACCAAATATGCCCTTAAGACGGATAATGCCCCTACCGCCACGAAATTACAGGCGGCTAGGACCATAACGCTGTCCGGGGCTGTTACCGGTAGTGTCTCATCGGACTTCGGGAGTAACGTAACTATCTCCACGACATTGGCTGGTTTTGACGCGTCTAATCTCACCTCTGGTACTATCAATATAGATAGGTTGCCTAAGGCGGCTTTGGAGAGATTGGTCGTGGTAGCTGATGATACGGCTAGATTCGCCCTTACCACCGCTACGGCTCAAAGTGGTGATACGGTAAAGGTCACGTCTACAGGTAAGATGTATCTGATAAAAGACGAGTCTAAATTAAATAGTGAGGATGGGTATGAGCCTTACACGGCCAGTCAGGCTTCCTCCGTGCCTTGGTCCGGGGTTACGGGCAAACCAAGTACCTTCACCCCTCCCACGTCCTCCGCTACCGTTCTTGGCGGTATTAAGGTAGGATATACGACTTCTGGGAAGAACTATAAGGTGCAACTGGATTCGTCCGGCAACGCTTACGTTAACGTTCCATGGACGGATAATAACACAACGTATAATGAAGCCACGGCCGACACCTTAGGATTGGTTAAGATCGGCTATGCTTCTAATGGAAAGAACTACGCTGTGCTTTTGGATAATGGTAAGATGTACGTGAATGTTCCTTGGACTGATAATAACACGACTTATACCCAAGCTACAAGCGATAAATTGGGTCTTGTTAAGATCGGGTATTCGGCTAACGGGAAGAATTACCCGGTAGTTCTTGACGGAAACGGTAAGATGTATGTGAATGTTCCGTGGACGGATACCAACACGACATACACCAATATGGGAGCCGCTTCTGCCTCAGCGGCGGGAAAGGCCGGCTTGGTCCCCGCCCCTGCCGCCGGAGCGCAAGCCAAGTATCTTCGTGGTGACGGGACATGGCAAACACCTCCTAATACCACATATAGCAATATGGGTGGAGCCACGTCATCAGCCGCAGGATCGGCGGGATTGGTACCCGCTCCGGCCGCCGGCAAGCAAGCCTCCTTCCTTCGTGGCGATGGTACGTGGGTGGTTCCGACAAATACCACATACGCCAAGGCCAATACCACAACCTTAGGATTGGTGATGATCGGATATGCTGAGAATGGTAAGAATTATCCGGTAGAGCTGGATAGTAGTGGTAAGATGTATGTCAACGTGCCTTGGACGGATACTAATACAACGTATGGTGTTGTAGGAGCTAATGGGTCCACAGGATTGGTCAAGAACGGCAGTACCGTGACAAGCGCCTCTGGATATACGGCTTGTCCTATCGTGGGTGGTATCCCCTATTATAAGGATACGAATACTACCTACGCCAATATGAAGGCGGCTACGGCCTCGGCGGCTGGTGCTGCGGGATTGGTTCCGGCTCCTGCCGCTGGCAAGCAGACATCTTTTCTTCGTGGTGACGGAACATGGGTCGTGCCTACCAATACCACATACGGATTGGCCTCTACTACAGCTAACGGCTTATTGAGACAGCTTAATGGCAGCACATCCAATTTCATGCGTGGAGATGGTACGTGGGCTACTCCTCCTAACACGACATACGCCGTGGCTAACGAATCTACTAATGGTTTGATGTCGGCTGCTGATAAGAAGACCATGAACAGGCTTATAGGGGTTAATACGGTCACGACATTAGCCAGCTTACCTATCTCCAAGAGAAGCATCACGGCTACGTTATCAGCCGCTACGACCTTATCCGTGGCTTCCGGCATGCAGGTAGGGGAGGAGTTGATGATCAGGTGCGTCCCCTCAGCGGCTTTCACTCAGGCGATACCTAATTCCGGGGATTATGTCAGCATGAGCGGAACTTCTATAACCACTACGGCTAACAAGCCTTTCGAGATAAATATCTGGTGTTACGCTTCAGGCAAGTATAGCATCGCCGTTAAAGAACAAGATTAATAAGCTATGAGTTTTACATATATAAACAGGGGGATATATCCCAAGATGTTGGTTCAAGATGAGCCTCTTGACGATAATTACGCTAAGGGCTATAGTTATGATGATTACATTAACGGGAATCCCGCCTCATGGATAGAGCTTGGGGAGGAACAACTGGCGTTCAAGGAGGCCAATCCTAAAGCTACGGTTAAGGAGATTATCGAGGCTAAATTAGATGACTCAAGACTCCTTAATGAGGAGAAATCGGCCAAATATGAGGAGATCAGGACTTATGAGAATGAGAATCTTCATGAGTTCTTATTGGATGATCAAAATATCTATATCCCTGAATATGATAGGCGTAACGCTTTATCTGATGGGGCTATAGCCGATAAGATAACGATCATGGGTATGAAGTTTGATATAACGGAAGGCAAGATCTTGATCGAGATGATGGATAAGTACGATAATGATCTGATGTCGGCGTTAGGATCCAAACGGAGGGAAGTCAGCTTAGCCACTACCGTAGAGCAGGTGAGGGCTGTTGACGCTCAGTCCGGCTATCCTGATAAGGTAAATATCACCATGACTTATATCCAGCAACAGGCAAAGGAGAAAGATGCCTCCAATCCTCAGAAAGTGGCTGTCAGATTCTCCAGAATGGTGGTTAATAACAAGGCTATATCTTTATCCCCTAACGAGAAATTGGACGTTAAGATCCTATTCCCTATATGGGGACAAGAAGGGGCGGAGTTCGGGTTGTCGGTGGATGCCGGATTCTGTCTTAGGGTGGTGAAGGACGATACGGATATCCTTTATGAGGTTATCCAACAACATACACTATCAGAGGAATGGGAACCCGGATTGGATACGGCTTCCTTATATAAGGTCGTCGATAAGGAACATACCGGTACTATAGAGGATCCTATCCCGTATTTCCCTCCAATGGAGATATTCAAGGATAAGTATTATATCCAGAACGCTGATGTATATAAGTGTACTAGGGATAGCGGAACTCCTCTTAGCCATAATTTAGAGGACTTAATAGGTCAGTACGTAGAGCGGGCATAGCCGTAGTGCGATCTACCCCACCCCTATATTTGGCTAGTAATATGATACAAGTTATTTTTGGCATAACAAAATGACATTTATAAATATATTTAAGTATGGCATCACAAAAATTTGGTTTCGTAACCATCAATCCGGTATCAGGATCAGGCAGCGCCGCCGTTAGCATATCAGGCGACGCTTATAAAGGACGTGTTCAACGTACGCTTAATTTCACGGCATCCACTAATGGCGGGGCGTCGAAGGCTCTCGTCGTAAACCAGGAAGCCGCCGCTGAGTTTGTTAGCGCCGACAGTCCTACCGCTTCTATCCAGAAGACTGGGGGTAATGTGACTATCACCGGTAAGTCCAATAGCACGAAGTTGACATTCTCCGTAGCCGCCGCTTCTGGGAACGGGTTGGCGCTTACCATCCCCGAGACTTATATGGCCGCTGGAGTAGCTACGGCCAATGGGGCTGTCATAGCGGATGACCCCGGAGCTACGGGCGATTTCATTTGGAGTATCACGTTCTCCAATGTTCCGGAAAACATGACCATCGAGGAGCTGGTAGCTACGTTGACGGTGACAGCCAATGGCGGTCAGGTCGCATCAGTGACAATCACGCAGGCCGAGGGAGACTCTTATATCGACCTTAATAAGGAGGTGATCAATTTGGATGTTAACGGTACGGCACAGACAGTCAACGTGACATCTAACGACACATGGTCTTGGGCGCAGGTAGCCACAAGAACAGCGATGAAGATGATGAAATCTATGGGATTGTAATCACCTTTACATAACGTTATTGAACCCCGATCGACTAAAGCCGGTTGGGGTTTATTTGTTTTGCTATCTTTGCAATAGAACAAAAATAATATAGGTATGGATAATGATTTGAATATTAATTGGAAGGACGGGGTAGGCGAGGTAACGGACCAGCCTCTGACCGTCAGCCCGGGGTCCGGGACCGGTAACGCCGCCGTTTCTTTTGGCTCGGTAATGAACAAAGGTCTTGACCGTACCCTTGAGTTGGAGATAGCAACCCCCAAAGGCGTTAAAAAGACGCTTGCGGTGAATCAGGAGGGATGTAGGCAAGCTTATATCACGAGCGACGGGAAACGGTGGCTAACCAGCGATAACCGGGTGTATGGGGTATTGAAGAGCGACGCTCCGTGCGAGTGTATTGAGGTTACGCCAAATGTGATCAAGTTTAAAATAGATGACGTTAAGCCCTATCCGTTAATAGACTCTTGTGGCGATAGTTCGTGGATCAAGGGGAGAAGGTGTCTGGTGAAGAAAACGGATACTGGGGTCGCTATATGTTATCTTGATGAGAATAACTCCGAGTTGTTCCATGATGGCGTGACGCCAGCCTTGCTTGATGGTAGCATGGGGGCAGTGGATGACTGATATTCCTAGTTATAGATACGGTCATGATGGAGGTGAGTATGATTTGAGTGATATTGATTATATCAGTAATTTGGTTCATAATATAACCTTGGCTCATGATGATTCTGATGATTCTATTACCGAATGGGGGAATTTGGGGTTATTTAGAAGATGTCTTGTAGGAGTAACCGAAGCGGTGAATATCGATGGCAAGTTATGGTCTAAGAAGGGAGGCCAATCTACTGGAAGATTAGGTTTTAAAGTATTTCGTAATTATGCTATAGCATTAGGAAGTGGATTTGATATTATTGATTATGAAAATCACTGCAAAATAGCTCATTTATTTTACGCTAAATATGCTAATAGGAATCCTCAAGAAATGAGTCAATTCGGATATGGAGAAGATTCATATACTAGAACTATTGGTACTACATCCTCGCTAGGCAATAATGACGGAAAGACTTCTACTCAAATTAGTTTCTTAGGTATAGAAGATTTCTATGGATGCAAGATTGAATGTATGAGTGGAATACATTCTAATGGCCCTGTTTTTTATATCTATGATGGATTTGAGCCAGGTGCAGTTCCTACCACTAGTTATCGTACAGTAGATGTTGGTATGTTAGCTAGACATGGAGGTATAAGAAAAGTATACTGGGGAGAGTATGGAGATATGATTCCTGTAGACGCAAAAGGAGATTACCGTACTGAGGATTACTTTGACATGGGCATTGTGGAAAGGTCTGGTTGGCATACTGTTAGTCGCTCTTATTTTAACAGCGGTATTGATAGCGCAGAGATAGGTGGCGTCGCTTACTTCAATGCTAGTTATAATACTGATTCAGGTATGTATGCTGACAGTGTCGGCTCTCGCATCCAATATCGTGGTCCTATACAGGTTATAGAAGATTCTGCCGAATTTATAGCATTACCAGTAGGATTCTGATTTTTTAGTTTTGGTTTTGTTTTTACAATTTTTGTAATTATATTTGTGGCGCATGTCCATCACCATGCCTTTCGTCGCTAATTTATATAATGGGATATGTATCTGTGATGGGATATGTATCCCATGTTTTTATGTATATGGATATAAGAAAACACATTAATCTGATCAAGAATCATGGTTATGAAGGTAAAATCGGCATGATCAAAAAAGACGTTCATGGTATTGTTATGTTAGCCGCTAAGGCTGGAGATGTCGCTCTCTATAGACCTTATAAGGAGGATGAGGATGATTGTGAAGAAAATACTACAAAATATTGTAGTATCGAGACTCCTTTGTCAGAGGAGCAGATTCAGGAGAATAGGCGTAACGGATGTGGGTTGAAAACCATAGGAGTATGCGTGAATGTCCCTATTTCTATTATTGAGGAAATTGCAATTGATTGAAAAAAATGGAAGAGTTAAATGTTTTCGATGTTCAGATTCCTGATGGAAGACAAATCCGTTGTATAGCGTATAATAAGGTTACTTATTTTGATCTTGACGATATATGTAAGTTATGTTTCAGTTCATACGATTTACATGATGTGGCTGATACCAAGGTTATGAGTGAGTTCCTGCACCGTGATGGTGATCGTTATTGGGTTACGGTAGATGGCGTAAGGCAGTTGTATCGTAGGATTGAGTGCAAGATGTGTTTTGAGGTTATAGAAAAATTAAAGGAGTTATGATATATTCTTTAAATGTGGAGGTATTTAAATTTCATCCATATAATATTGCGGATATCAATAAGGCTATAGAACGCTTTGGCATATCTGTTATAGATAGAAATGGATATTATTCCTTGGAGCGTGATAATACGCACATAATTATTAATGATGGGGATTTTATAGTCGTATCCCCTTCCGCTGAGATATCCAGCTCTTCCGGGTTACCTGTTTATGAGTTTAAGGCATACACGAATGATCGTTTTATAAGACTTATGGAGATGAATAATCAATTTAAAGTAGGATCCATGTGATCCTATTTTTGGGAAACATAATATTAAAAAGAATGGTAAAAAAGAAAATGGATAAAATAGTATATGAGTTTGATCCTAATATATATCCTAGAAGCTTGTTCGTGATGAAAGGATGCGATCCAAAGGATGTTACAGACAGGTTTACGACAAGGGATGACCCTGAGTTCGAGATTGAGATAGAGGTGGGATCGGAGCCGTCCATGTCTACTTTCTCTATGGTGAAATTTAAGGATACCGGTAAATACGGGGAACTGGTTGTCGTGTGGATAGATGACAAGGATGTCGATATGCCTATGATCTCCCACGAGGCGTTTCATGTCTCTATGAATATTCTTAGTGAGTTAGGGATCAAGTTCCATGCTGACAATCAAGAGCCTATAGCTTATATGGTAGGGTGGTGTGCCAGATGTATATCGGATGTCGTGTCAGGGGAAGTTGGCATCTCAGACTGACATGCTGGCTACCGATTGGATGATATTATGATCATCTTCTCGCATTTGGATATTAGCCCCCGCTCTTTTGTGGGGGCTTTTTGTTTATCTTTGTCAAAAACATGAAGTTATGTCGAGTTGCGTAATTAAAAGAAATAAGGAGGGTAAGATAACCCGTGTCTTGACCCCTTCCGGAGAGGTATCCACCTTGTTCGATAAGATAGCGGGTATAGCCGCCGTAAGTGACCTTAATAAGGCCGCTGAGGCTTATATGACTATTTATAACGATAAGTTTAGGTCTAAGTTCGGGGACTGGACGAAATCCGTGCCAAGGAATAAGGAGGCGGCTAGATCCATAAGCGCCAGATTTAAAGCTAGCGAGTGGGGGCAGCTTATGTCAGCCAAAGTCTTATCCGCCATAAGCGATATGGATGCCCCGGCGTTGGCCAGAAGCCTTGGGAATAGCGACAATGTCGTGGCTTATCTTACTTCTGGCGAAGTAGGTGAGGTCAATGATATGGCGGTGGTAGATACATCCACGGTACAGGAGGTGGATTTGGATTCCATAAACGAGGATAATATTGGCGATACGATACTGAAAGAGGCGTCATGGGATGATATAAGGGCTATCAGGGAGAATATAGATATTAAGGAAACAGCCCGTATGTTATGGAAGGCCGTGGAAAGCGCTTTTACCGGGCAACGGCCTAATATTAGGGTGAAGGGCGGAAGTATAGACGGAGAGATTATATTCTCCGGCAATGTCTTGCCTTTAAATGATATTGAGAATTATACCCCTCCATCTTCAAGATTGGTATATGATTCCGGTGAGCCTCGCCTGTTCTTTAGATCGGATGACGGCAAGATACACGACTCTTACGCCAACGCCATAAAAGGATCGTCCGGCGGGCGGGTCGAGGCCGGATTCTTGGCCGGCAGTGTCGAGGAGAGCGACGTCCCGTCCGGTACAGCTGACATCTCCTTTGGCTCGTCCTCCATAACCCTTAACAACAGTGATTCGTTCATCCCGGTCCTTGGCATCAGCTCAGATTCTAATATAAGTACCCGTGGAGGGTTTGTCAATTACCTTATCAAGAAAGGTCTGTTGAGCGGGGAGCGTATAAGGCTAGGAGATAGGTATTATCTTACCGGTGCCGGCAATTCTGATGGTCTTAAGATCTATAACGCTATGGATGCCTTGTCTAGGCTAAGGAATAGGTTTGGAAGTCAGTCCTCCGAAATGAACGTATTGGGTTCTATAGGTTTTGATACGGAGGTAAATAACGATCTTGATCTTATCACTACGTCCGGGGAGAAGGTTACGGTAAGCAGATCGGAGATCAAGAGCATGTTAAGGCAAGGTAAATTCGAGGAGCTTAATAATAAGTATGATGGATTCATGGAGCTAGCCTTGTCATTGATGATGGAGGATAACGCTTTGTACGGAAGCAATGTCCGTGGGGTTATTGAGAATGAGAAGGCGGAGGATCTTCAGAACAGGACTGATATCACCAACATCTTATCCACGTTAGGTATCCGTGTGATGGGTATGTCTGAGTATATGGATAAGTATAAGATGCGTAATGGTGTCGAGCCTTCGGCTAGGGCATTGTCCGATATGGCCAATGGGGTTATCGCTTTGGCCGAGGGAGCTACGGTAGAGGATCTTAATGAGGAGGTGGCTCATTTCTTGATCGATACTTACCGTAACCAACAGGAGATTGACGAGGTTCTGGACTCTGTTGTCGGCACGCCATTATGGAATCAATTCGCCGGTCGTTATTATGAGGTATATGGGAAGGAGTACCAAGGAGAGGAGCTAGACCGGATGGTGAGGCGGGAGATCCTAGGTAAGACGCTGGCCCAGCGGTTCGTTCCGGGCATGGAACAGGCGGTGGAGGATCTGACCTCGTCCGAGGACGTCCAGCTCTCCTTGTTTGGCAGGATGGTACGAGCCATACGTAATTTCTTTACCAGCCAAAGATCGGATTTAAATAAGGTACTTGATAGGATAAAGGAGTCGGCGTTAGCTGATGATCCAAGCGCATTTGACGTGCTTCTGTTAAAGGATAGCGACCATCTTATGTACTCATTATCGGATGTTGACGTGGCTAATAAGTTGATCAAGAACGGTAGGTCATTGGAAAGACTATATACCAGATTGCAGAGGATGAGGTCAAGCCAAAGCCAGAGGATCGGTGAGAGCATCTCCCTTCTGCGTGATATAGGCGAGAAGGTAAGACAAGTCGGGGGTGAGCTAAATAAGAATAACAACCTATTATCCACCAAGAGCGTCATAGCGACCGCCAAGGCTGAGGTGGAGTATTTGGTTACTGTCGCCAGCAGCCTACGTAAGAGCGGAAAAGGATTGGATTATGAGACGATACAGGTTATTGATAACGTATATGGGGAGATCGTGCCACTTGTCAGGAACCTTCGTGGATTCGTCAATAATCAGGCGGCTGATTATTATGGTAGCAATAAGGTTGGCATGGTAGAGGATATGGATGATATATTACGTATGGCTGAGACATCCATGTCCGATATAAACGCCCTTCGAAGTGATCGTAATGAGGACTGGCTGGATGGACAGCTTCGGATGTTTAATATTCCGGAAAGGTATTGGGATGGGATAAAGAAGTTGGTGAATAACATCCATAAGGATATCAATGTCATGTCCCGGTTCTTTGGCACACTGGAGCATAGTGGTAACGCCATATTAGGTATGTTAGGTCAACGTCTTGCCAAGGCTCATAGTGATGCGCATACCGAGGGTGTATCCAATATCAATAAGATGACTAGGATGATGAAAGAGCGTGGATGGGGGATAAAGGATAATGAGGATCTTATACAGAAGATAAATGGGAAGAACTCGGATTACCTTGACTCGTCTCGTGATTTCGCTAAATACGATTTACTATACAGAACCGAGCAGGCTAAGGCTATTATAGATATATATGATCTTAAGAATGTCATGGGTAAGACCGAGAAACAACTTATTGATCTTCTTCTATCAGATAGAGGTCTTAAGGTGAAGACCCGTGACGACATAGTAGGATATGACGGGGATAAGCCTATTACGAAGGAGGTATATCATGTATTCAAACCTACCATCCAGAATTTTGATATCTCGGACATGACGTTCGAGGATCAGCAACGATATCTCGACGCGATAAATAGGTGGTTGGACGAGAACCGAGAGAAACCTATGGTGCAGGCTTATTACGATAAGATCGAGAAAGTTAATAAGAAGGTCGAGGAAAGACTGGGTCGTAGGGTATCGCAAGCCACGTCCGATTTCATGACCCGTATCCGCAGGAGCAGGTATGTGGCTATGGATAAGTTTACCAAGAACAGGAAGGTGGATTGGGATGCGTTCCAGTCCGATCCTATAGCTTGGAGGTCTTATCTGGATATCTTACGTGATAGGGCTATAGCCAAGAGCGAGTGGTATTCCGACGGGACACCAAAGGAGGCGGGGTCCGAGGCTCTGATGATGTCCGAGGAGATCAAGGCATGGGACGAGGCGTGGGCCGAGGAGTTCGGGAATACCAACGAGGGTCGTAAGGCTTCTGCGGAATTTAAGGAGATACTTCGCGGGATAGAGCGGTCCGAGGGCGGTAAGGCAGCGTTCGAGTTCCTGCTAGCCGGTGGTCATCTTGGCTTCTCCAAGGATATGTGGGGATCCGAGGAGGGTGATTATTACGAGAATCTGGTTGATAAGATCACGGAGCAATCTGTATCATCATCAAGGATAGAGAAGGTAGAGGAGGCGATGGCAACAATAAATGAGATCAATGACCAGTTAAGACCTTTGCTTATCCAGTACCGTGATAGCACGAGATACGGGGAATATGATTTCGATAGGTTGCGTGGATCCGCCTCGTTAAGGAAAATAAACGAGCTATATGACCGTCTGGCCGAGGCTAAGAGCGTTATTAACGCCGCCGCTTCCGCTGAGGATATTGAGATGAATATGCCCGATACGGTGGAGAGCGGTGTCACGGATTCTTACCATAACGCTTTAAGGGACGCCATGGCGTACGACAAGGGTATGGATGAGATTAAATTCGCCAAGGAACATATGTCAGCCCGCTCCCGGAGTCAGGTAGATAGGATGGCCGCCAAGCTGTCGCAGAAGAACCCATCATGGACATCCATGGAGACAACGTTCCTTAGAAAAAAATACGGTCCTGATTTCAGTGATAAGCTGGCTAATGATATAGCTATGGGTAAGGCTAATAGTATACTTATCGAGTACGCCAGAACCCGACTGTATCCTTATATGAGGAAATACTCTCCCAAGGGATATTCTGATTTTGTCAGGAAGATAAATAACGGTACGTATAAGGTATCCGAGTTCTTTGATGCCATGGAAAATGGTATATCAAAGGAAGAGAGCGTATCCCGTTTCGGCTTCGATATTAATATGATTGACTTGTCGATCAACAATCAATGGTTGGACGAGGCTGATTTCGAGAGTTCTTTCCGGAATCCTAATTATAATCCCGATCTAGGTTATGGATATCATACTCCTAGGTTTGATAAGTATAAAAACGAGGCTTTCTTCAAAAAATACGGTATTACCAAGGAGGGAGAGGAAGCCACGATCAACAAGGATAAGTGGGAGATGAGGAAGGAATTGCTTAACATAAGCCGTAAGGCTATGGAGGATTATGATGAGCGTTTCAGGAATATCTACCAGATACCACAGATATCCAAGGGCGGAGTGGAGAGGATGGTGCAGGCCGGGGTTGACCCGAAGGCGGCCATCGGCAACGCCGTGCGTGATATTGTTGGCGAGAGGGTGGATGATCCTATACACGGTCAAGGACAAGACCTAGGAGGGCTTGACGAGAACGATAACAAATATCGTATGATCCCCAAGTACTATCTGAGCAAGCTGGAGAATGCCGATGACGTATCCCATGACTTCGCGTACTCCTATTCCATGCTATCCCTTCAGGCGGCATCTTATAAGTATAAGAGAGCTGCTTTGGATGATGTCATGGGATACAGGAACATGATGCTTGAGACGCAATACGACGGCGGTAAGAACCCAGAGGCAACGCATGCCTATAGGATGTTTCAAGATTGGGTTAACGCCAGTATCTATGACGTTAGGATAAACAATAAGCGGACTGAATGGAATATAGGCAATTATAAGGTCGATCTTAATAAGCTGGCTCTTATGTTCACCAAATTTGTGTCCAAATCCAACTTAGGCTTCTCCCCATTCGTGGCGGCTACCGGTGCCCTTACCGGGCAGGCCAACTTCCTTTTGGAAGGTATGGTAGGACAGTACATAAGCAAGGACTCCATGAAATACGCTTATGGAGAAGCCCAGAAACAGTTAAGTACGTACGTGTCTGAGATCGGGGACATAAATCGTACCAATAAGTTATATGTTGTCGGTGAGGCCCTAGGTGTGTTTAATGTCCGCAACCGTGTACGATCGGCGGCGTATAACAAGATCTGGAGAACCTTATTCCGGGACCTGCCGTTTAAGATGATGGAGGTTCTTAACTCCCCGTTGGATCCGCAGGTTATTATCTCAGTCATGGACGATACCCGCCTATACGAAGGCCAGTTCTGGTCATATTCTAATTTCAAGGAGATGATGATGAAAGACAGAAATATGTCCGCCAACGAGGCTAAACGTGATTGGGAACGTTTAAGGGATTATTCTATGTGGAACATGGTAGATGTCAAGGACGGAAAGATCGTGGCTAAGAACGAGGCTAACAAGGATATTATAGACCGATATATACCAACCTTGTCCAGTAGGGTAAGGAGTATGGTGCAGATCTGCGACGGCGCCTTGAACGAGCAGAACCGGGTGGGGGCTAGCCGGAACGCTATCCTTAATATGGTGCTGCCTCATCGTGGATGGTTTATATTGGCCGTGCAGCGGGCGTATAAGAAAGCCGGTTTCAATTTCCAGACCAACCAGTTCGAGGAAGGATACATGAGAACGTTATGGAGATTTGCCGGGGATATTTATAATATGATGTCAGAAGGCAGGATGAGGGAAATACATGACGTGCTGAAAGAATATCATAGTCTTAATCCTTATGAGCAGACCAACATCAAGCGATCGCTTGTTAATATGGCGGTATTCGCTACCATGATAGCCATAGGACGGGCGTTGATGGGATACAGGGAGGATAATGAGGATAGTTGGTTCGGGCAGTTCATTACCTATATAGGATTCAGGACGATCAATGAGATCGCTTCCCAGACATCCCCGTTCATGGAGCTTAACGCTATAGATATGTTACAAGACCCGCTGGTCACGGCCCGAAAGTTAGGTGATCTCACCGATCCTCGGAACTGGGATCCGTTCGCTACCGTCCAGACCGGAGTGTATAAGGGCGAGAGCAAGCTATGGAGGCAGCTCATGAAGTTCTCATTTGGTAAGCAATGGTATAATATCAAGACGGCTAGGGATATTAAACAGACATCCGACTACTGGTTGATGACCAACGGCATGACGATGGGATTCTTCTTAGGAGGCAGGAATAAGGATGAGTCTGGGGAGGACGCTAATTGGTATTTTGATAGAGGAAGATAGCTGATATAGTATGACAGGAAAAAAATAGCCAGCAGATTGCTTAAAACAATCAGATTGGCTATTTTTGTATTCCCACCTATCCATCCCGGACGGATGGGAATAAATAATTATCAACTATGAATGCAAATGTAAGCATTTATCAGGATTCCGTGAAGGATAGTAGCGGAATTTTGACGTCCGAATCCAACGAAATGGGATTGTCTACCATTTTTAATTACAATGGAAATAATGTATCTTTTATTAAGACCAGTTATGGTATTCTTATTAATGCCACTGATATGGCTCGCCCATATAATAAGAGACCTGTTGACTATTTAAGGCAAATATATGTAAATGAATTAGTTAGTACAATTGTGAGCCAGACACACATATCTGAGGATCAATTAGTTATAAAAATGAGAGGAAGCTCTGAAACGGAGGAGGGACATGGTTGTATGAGGATGTGGCTATAGATTTCGCCCAATGGCTTGATGTTAAATTCAAAGTTTGGTGTAATTCTAAAATAAAGGAGCTTCTTACTACTGGTTTAGTGAAACTGCCAAATTTTAATAATCCTCCGGAAGCAGCAAGAGCATGGGCCGATGAGTATGAGGCTAGGATGAAAGCTGAGAAGGAAGTTAGATTAGCTTTGGAGGCTAAGGAAAAGATTGAGAAAGAGAAGAGGATGGTTCAAGCTGAATTAAATACAGCTATAGATACTATAAAGGAGAATGAACCGGTAATTGATATGTTTAAAAGGTCTATTCCAAGAGAGGGTGTCCTTATCCGTGAATCATCAAAATATTTTGAGCAATTTGGCTATTATATCGGGATTAAGAACATGTATCCGTTATTACAGGAATTAAAATATGTTTTTAGGAATGAGAGAGGTAGGATAGAGGCATATCAGTCCGCTCGTAATTCCGGATTAGTTACATATGGATCTGATCCTGGTGATGAATATTGGGAGGCTAAGGCCGTGACTGTTATGATAACATTAAAGGGATTTGTTAAACTGGAAGAATTGTCAAGAAAAAAAAAGGAGCGTTTTTGAGAAATATGGTCGGTTCACGATATGATGCCCCTCACTGCGATTATTCTGATAAAGGCAAGGCTATTAGAGCGCTTACTGGCGATAATAGGTTCACTAAAGATATTGATTATAAAGTTTTTACCCAAAATGGTAAAAACCCTACTGAGGGAGGATCAACAATTGTATATATGATAACTGCATTTTGCGTGGAATGTTTGATAACAAGGAAAGAAAGATGAGTATAAATAAATAGTTATACCATTGATAATTAATGTAATCCAAAAATGGATTTACATAATAATAGAAGGATAGGCGATTATCATCCTATCCTTCTTATTTTCGTTATCGGTTATTATATTTATACACAAAATCATCCACATCCATATACTCACACCCGAAGTTTCCCGCCGTCTTCTTATCGGAGTCGGAGAACTGTCCTTCTTTCCCGGAAGCATCCCCGATCATCAAGATAGTATCGTATACGATCTTTTCTTTCTCATCTTCATCGTTATTCATGTATTCTATGAAATCCATATACCCTTTTATCATCCCTATATTTGGTTTTCTATTGACGTTGCGTTTATTATTGCTTTCGCAGTAATAAGCGCTTACGGATACATCTGTATAATCTTCCAAGGCATTTGATATGTAATCGAATTTATATTCAAACATCTCTTTGTCCACGAAGCCTTTTTCTATACCTCCCTGATTTGATATGATTAGGATGTCATCAGGAGCGTAATTTTTGATAGCCTCAAACACGTCGAGTTTTATTTTCATATCCCATATACCTTTAGGGAATGTATCCCTTGACGCTGTCTCAATCAGTGTCCCATCTAAATCTGTTATTAACAATTTACACTTTTTCATGATTCAAAATTTAAATGATATATAATTACCTATCTTATAATAAATTATTTTGTCTTAATAACACCAGCATCTTATCCCAATCCACATATCCTTTATCCGTAAGTGGAGTGCCGATATTCCTATCATCTATATAATAATCACAATACACTTTTGGTGATGATGATACTGGCTCAGGATTGTAGCTTACCGAATACAGATTGATATGATTATCTCTAAACCAGTTCACGGCATCCTGTAGATATTTACCATCTCTTACCGTATATAATATCAGAAGATTCTTATCAGCCAATTTTCTCAATACGCTAGCGGCTCCGATATTGTCTCCTACATAAGGGAATAAGTCTGTCACGCATGTCCCATCAAAATCTATACCTATTATTTTCTTCATATTATATATCTTGTAATAAATACTCTTCTATTTTATTAGCCATATCAATAAGCATCTCACATCTAAGGTTATTAAACTCCTTACAAAACCTCATGTCTTCCTCATGCTTTTCCTCAGGCGATCTGTTATCAATTACGCTGTAGCATGGTGACGAATACACGGGGATAGGTCTCATGGCCTCTATAGCCAATTTAATAGCCTTTTCACTGATCTCGCTCATATAATCCTCTTTTTGCACCCATATAATACCACTGTTAAAGCAATTTGGGTTTTCTAACTGGCAATTCCCATTGTCATAAAAACAACACCCTGTACAACATTCTTTCTCTATCTCTGAGACAGCCATGAATCTCTTCTCTTCATATATCATGGTATCTCCTTTTTATCTTATTCCTCTTTGTATTCATCTTATCAAACTTTTATATCCTACTTTCTTTAACTGCTCTTCGGTAGCTTTCTTCTTCGGGAACTTCCCGTGCCATTTCCCGGGCACAACGACATCACGGCCGTCGGGGCTGGTAGCCAGCCTCCCGCATTCGCTGCACAGCCCCATGCCCTTGTACGGCTGTAGTTCCTTGGCATAGTCGAATTTATCCACCATATACTCGTTTGTCAACATCCAGTAACTAGACGTGGCGGTATTGTCTACGCAACCGCATTTAGCGCATACAAACAGGCTCATGTTCTACCTTAATTTTTCTTTTATATGTTTAGATATATCAATTATCTCATCTTTTATATTGCAGTCATCTTTTAATAATGAACCAAATATACATGATATGGCGCCCTTTAGACCTAGCGCTATCCCTATCTCCAATATTTTTTATCGGTATTAGAGATGCCTATAGGTTCATATAATATTGATGATATTCTGTTAATTACATGTATCACATCATTTTCATTCATTGATGTAGATTTATCGACAATAGCTATAAAATCTTTTATAATCATAATATAAACTATTTTTATTTCTTTTATCGTATCATCGTTTAGATGTCTATCTCTTGTATGCCTTTCAACATACTTGTTTGCTAGATTCTCTATTTTGTTTGATCTGCTCATTTGTATTACCAATTATTTAGTTAATAGTAAATCATAGTCCTCTTCGTCTATACTCCCATTATTGTTGACATATATAATGAAATCATTTAAAAGCACGGCCTTATCCTTGGATAAGGTTTTTATAATAAGCTCTCCATCATCTTTCAACATCACATGCACAGTATCCCAGATAACATATTTTTGACATTCTTTCTCAATCCTTTTGATTATATTGAGCATCTTCTCATATACCTCCTTATGCCTTTTGATCATTTCATCTAGCTCAGTCGTATCATTTTCCCGTATAGCTGTGAATATATACTCTTTGTTACAATCCCAGCATTTTATCAGTTTTTTCTGATCCGCACGCCTTATTCTTGTAGAAGAAACAGCCCCTACATGGCTCATTATGGTCGTAACTTAATACTACAAGCAGCTCCATGCCGTTCTTATATATCACGTCTCCTTGTTTCATCTTGTTTATTTTATTAATCTAGCTATCAGTATAGTAAAATTTGATATTATCCATATTACGGATATCCAAAATATTACACCTAACATGATTCCTATATTTTTAGGTATAGGATCCACTCTCCTGAATGTCAGGATCATGAATATAAATGTCTTGAAGTTCATAATTCACGATATTTTTCTATATAGTTAACTATTAGATCCTTGACACCTTTAGGGGCATTAATTAGCTTAAGGTTACCTTGGAATATATCCTTACCGTACTCGTCCATGATCACCCCGAATGAAGGATTCATGATTCTTGTCGATATACATATCGGTTGGTCGGTATCGAATCTGATAACGGCTACCTTCTTCTCGTTTATCGCCTTCTTTAGGGCTATATAAAGCTTATGACCTTTAACAATGTCACAATTACCTTTCATGATCTTAGACATATATATGATATGCTCTTTCTTCACATTGCTGAGATTGTCCATCAGTTTAAGATCTCCGCCAACGGATTTCCATTTTTTGAAGCAAGATATGCATAGACAATAACTGGACTTGGCGTTCCTCGGCATCATCCTGCTGCTACCAGCGGGAACCGTATCGCCACAGCAGACGCACGTCCGGTCTTTGTTGGTGCGTACTGGGCCATAGCTGCTTATCGGGCATTCTTTTTCTTTAAGCATCTTTTTCTGTTTTCAAAATTATCATCACCATACTCATAATTAGGACAAGCCTTATTGCTTGGGCGCCTTACGTATGTTGTTTGTTTCCTATTATGTTTCCTGTTAGGGTTTGTATAATGGTCACACACCTGCCAAATAGAACAACATACCTTGCCATATCCTTTCGCCCATTCATTATCATGCAGATGTACGCATGCGCCGCAAGTCGGGTTCTTGAGCTTATCCCTGTTGTTATCTATAATATCTTTAATCTTATCGAGAATAACATACATATTCTCAATATCCATATCATTAAATTCATTTGGTACCGGGAGATACATTATTGAGCTTATATCTATATCTATTCCCTTTGACTTGTCGTAAGCCGATTTGTATTTCCTTACCATCAAATCTTTTAACTGATTTACCTTCTTCTCATATGTTCCCATGTCTCATTCGGTTTTCCATCCCTGTTTCCTTAATAAATCCACCATCATCCCTTTTATCTTAGGGCTAATGGCTTCGGTAAGTATATCAGCGGCCAAGTTAATAGGGGAGCTGGTCATCCTAGACTCCCCTATATATTTCTCGCTGGTAACTTCTTTTACATAATCGTGAATATCCTTGATCATCTTATTTTGAGATCTCAGAAGATCCAGCATCTCGTCAATCTTATCATCCATTTTTCTCGAATATACCTGACAACAACCAGACAATCATTATCAGAAAGAAAAATAGCCCAAGCGCCTCATCCGGATAATCATACATCGCCTCTAAAATGTCCCTCATAGCTTAATGTCCATTTTGCCAATTATACGATAGAAAATATCCCTAGTCAGCTCAATATCGTAAGTAGCGTCATGAAGCTTATTCTCGTCGATTTCAATACCCATAGTTCTGGCTACGGTCATCAACTTAAAGTTCTCCATATCGTTTCTTACACCCATCAGGAACGGTGTCACCATAACATACACATCCATACAGTTAGGATAGAACCATGATCCGAAATACTTATCCCCACATTGCTGGAATAAAGCCCGTAGGAAGCTGTTATCGAATCCAGCGTTGTTATACCCCACTAAATACATTTTATCCCTCTTGTCGAACTTATCCACGTATTTGGATAATATACTAACGAGCTGTCTGTATCCATCTTCCATAGGCTGATACGACTGCACCTGATCCAAGGTAACGCCAGCCACGTCCAGCGCCTCCTGCTCTATCGTGGCGGCAGGGTTCGGGGCTAGGCGGATGTCAAACCTCTCGGCCTCCTGCCCGTCGATATCCACGATCCCTCCTATTTGGTGTATCCCGTTTCTCCAGAACTTAACCCCGGTTGTCTCTAAATCGAAAAATAGTAATTTGCTCATGTTGTTAAAATTATTTGTTTTTAATGCTTATATCCCTAATATTTCTGCTACATAAACAAATCCGTAGCATATACAATCATTATGTTTCTCATGCCATACGACGGCGCACGGGAAATACAACGGCATATCCTCAGCCATAGGCTCCTCTCTAAGGTCGTCAATGTTTATCTTCTCCCTCCACCTCCACAGGTCTTGGATATCGTTCAAAATCAATTTCTCCATAACTATGACGGATATTAGATGTTAGTAATTCAATAGCTAAGCTGATCATAGCTCCCGCTTCAGTAAGTTGATTCATTTGGGCGTACATTCTATGCTCTGCACTACGATAAGTCTCCCTGCTGCTTATGGTATCTAGCAAATCATCTACAGCGTTTCTAAGAAGATCGGTCATCCCATGCCCTTCTATGCCCTTGAAATAATAAATATCACGACCAGCGTAAAACATGTCCTGATATCTTTTAGCTACGTACTCTATTCCGGATAGATGATATTTTTCGTTGTTTATCTCCACCTCCCCTTTTTCTATAGCCCTCAACAACTTCCAATCTATCGTTACATAAGTTTCACGATTTTTTACCTTTACATAGGTATATCCGCCATAATGAGAACCCAGCGTTCTCGTCGTTAGCTCATTGACTTTTAGCTTGTTTTCATCCATAATAATCTGGTTTTTAATGTTGATACAAAAATACGATTTAAACAAAAATAAAAGCATGAATAATATTAAAATAATATTAATAATGCTTAAATATAAATATATTCCTTCTAGTTCTCACGGATATACGTATTCGTACTCATCCGGAGGAGATGTCTTATATTCAACATCGCACTCAATATTGGTGTAATAGTTATCCCCTTTTCTGTATACTAACGCTACCTTGCAGTCGTATTCCAAACTGTATCCTATAAGAGGAACACCTCCCATAGGCGGATTATCCTCCGTTTTGTACCTTATTCTTGCTGTTTGTTTTATACTCATATAATCCATTTTTTAATAATGTTGTTATCAGTGAAAATAATGTATCTATAAGAAGTCTCTCGCTACTCCAATATATAGGGATCTCGTCTATATCTCTATACGCTACATGCCATGCATGTTTTAGCTTATAACATTCTAATGTACAACCCTCTATCTCATATGGGAGCAAATTCAGTAACGTCCCTACATCCCAAACAGGGTTGGATATATCCGGGGTAACGGCCTCGATCAGTCCTATACGACCAGCGTCATCCTCCATAGAATGTAATTGATCCAGATACTTGTCTCTGAAACCGATGGCGGTGGAGATAGGAAGGCCGGCCTCGACCAACACCCTCCCCTGTTCTTTTGTGGTGAATATCCTTTCCTTCATAATTTCATTTTCCTTTCTACTGTAACTATCGTATCATTATGCCATCCCCCATGAGCCACCAGAAGAATCTCCTGCTGCTCGAAACCAAGCCCTGCCCCTATACCGCCGGAGTTCCACGCGCAGGTAATGACCACCCCGCCCTTCTTGGTAATCCTAGCTATCTCCTTCTTCTGTCTAGTCCAATAACTGGATTGTGTTGTTTGCATATTAACAGATCCTCCAAGTCTTTTATACGACTCAGATACCTGTCTCGCAGAATATGGTGGATCATATAATACCATATCAGCTATATTATCATCAAGATGACACAAGAAGTCCGTGGCGTCTTTATGATACATAGCCTTAGTCTCAGGATCAAGATCGTTGGTTATTGTCCCTATATCGCTGTTTCTGGCAAATGGATCTACTATAACCATCCCGTCTTTTTTATATCTATCTATAAGTTCTCTTATCGGTTTTATGCTGAATGTCTCTTTATTCGGCATCGACCATGTCTTGTTTATAATCATATCGTTGCAATTGTGTTTTAAATTCCACCTACGCTATATGCCTTTTAGCAAATGGGCTATCACATCCACCGTCCATCCGTTTCCCGCTAAAGACATGGCCGTATTCGGGGCTATTCCATCAAGGTAATCATCCGGCAATGTCTGTAGCCTACACATCTCTACAGGAGTAAGGTATCTGAACTTATCTTTCATGTCAAAGGCGTTCAGATATCTTCCGGGAGGCAACGATGAAATCACGTTATCTTTCATGACTGTTGTCAAGCAATTGCTTTTCTTGACAGAGATAGTATTCTTGTCTTTTCTTACTTCCAGACATTGCGTTATTTTCACGTTCTTGTCATAATCCTTTCGATGCCAATCCTCTCCTATCCTTCTACCGACAATGACTCCTATATATCTTACTCTTATGGCTTCCGGATTCCAGTCCTTGTCATGCTCTAAAATATCATCCAATGATATATGCTTGTCTTTCGGCATTTCTACCGGCCAATTACACCAATAAAGACGATGCCGGGTCTGTGCCGAGACCAAGGCGCTATCGATCTCCACCGGCTCCACGCCAAGCTCCTCGGTGATCACCCAGCGGTGCTCGTCCCGCATCCGGACGTTCTCGCCCAAGAACAGGATTTTACCTTTGGTTTCCTTTCTTAAATGCTTTACGATGTCCGAGAAGCAAAAGAAAAGCCTCCCACGAGCGTCCATGAATCCCTTACCCTTACCTGAGCTAGAAAAGCTCTGGCAACAGAACCCTCCCATGACTAGATCTATGTCTTTCCAGGGGATATCCCATGTTCTCCAGTTATTAACATCCCCTAACCGGATAATATTAGGAAAATGTTTTTGACTTACCTTTATACATGTCTTGTCTATCTCCGAGGCGTAGTAAGTCTCTATAGGTATACCGGCTCTTTGTAATGCTAAATACCCACATGATATCCCATCAAATAATGATAATACTTTCATATTGTTCATTTATTCTCAGACCTAAAAATATCCTTTGCGATCATATCAAGGGATATTTTATGTATCTTAGGTAAGACCTTAACCAATTTTATACCAAAATTTTCTCCCCTCTTAACAAAAGTCCATTTCCCGTATATGATCCCATGCATCATATTTTGTATTATCTCCTTGCTATCCGTCAAGAACACTTGATAATAGATACTGTTGACATAATTGAAATCCTTTCCATGATCATTTGCCGGTCTTAATATCATTACAGCCGAAGAGCATCCACGAACGAATCCGTGTATCTCAAGACATTCCTCGAACTCATAATTATCGCGTTCCTCATCATGAACATCCTTAACCCATTTACATGGTCTCCCATCCTTAAACGGGATCTTTAACTGTTTCTTTACCATAATTACCTTAGATTATTTATTAAAAGTATAATATAGATATAAATACATAAATTGAATAGGGCTATTTACCATACCATCATCAGTAGGATCATCGTATTTTTCAAGCCAAAGACGAAGTGCCTCCCAATCGATATCCCGCCGGTCACATACCATGCAGGCTAGGTTAGCCCCGAACAGCTCACCGTCGCCGCCAAGCGACTTGTTAAACCTCTTGGCTAGTCTTTCCTTGAATCCCTTATCATACCATATCCCGGAGGTAGCGGCATAACAATAATAAGCATTGTATTTCATTTTCACGCCCATCCTCTCAAATAAAGACGTATGCCATATCCGATCCAGAAAGAACACTATTCCACGATATATGAAAGTCCGGAGATTCTTCCTGTATTTCTTCCCTAAGAAGCTATCCACGCAAGATATAGTCCCGCCTGAATAGTACCAGTTATTGGCGCCTCTCTTGACCTTATCCGTCATCTTGAATTTATTCTTTCTGTCTTCCACCCTATCCCAAGGTTTCAGCTTATCATCATTAAATGTCGGGCAATAATGATAGTAATGATTGATCCATGACAGATATGGGTTGTATATCGTGTATCCATTATCGCTGACATATGAGTTCATATCATACCCAAGTTCCTTGGCTAGAATAGATCCCTCATCAGCTAATACCTTCAATATCGGGTTCAAGTTCCATATCTGATCTTGACTGACGAACATCGAGTAACATGGATCCTCATCCTCCCCATACCATCCTCCCATCCCGCTCACTATTTTATCCAAATCAAGTGAATAATCTTTCCCGGGTAAAAAATCATCTCTAAGAAAAAAACCTCTATATGGGATCATATCATGTATGCCGGGTTGGTCGTCAAATATGAACTTAGCGTTCTCGGTCAATCTAATCAATGTTTGCAAGACAGAGGATATATCTATGGGTGCATATTCACACCCATAGACCTTATTATTTATCCAAAGATATTGAAGAAGCTCGGCTATATTAATAGTCCCGTCCTCCACATATCCTGTCTTGTTATCGAAGTTTATTTTGGCTAGAGGTATATTACTTCCTTGTGGTTGGTCACTTTTTTCATTACAACAATGCACGAACCTGTCAAAGAATATATCTTTCCAACCAAAATATTTATCCCTTATCGTCATAAGCCTATTTCTTGTCGTATAACGACATGACGTTAATAAGATCAGCTTTTCTGGCCATCCCCTCAAGTTTATTAAAGCCATCCATGTTATCTCCGCTGACGATGATAGTAGGATATACCTCTATACCGTACTTGGATATTTCCTCCTCCGTGGCTTTGTTCTCCGGGATCTGGTTCAACGTGACCTCACCCTCATACTCCTGTAATGTGTTGGCGATAATATACCGCATGTAGTCGCTGTACTCAGCGTCTTTCTTCGTGAAAAAATCAATTCTTACCATATCAAATAGTTTTTAGTCTGTTAATAATCAAATCAGCGGTAAATATAGCATTGTCTACCTCATCTATATCCATCTTCCTTCCATCGAAATCGTTAGATAATAAATCCTTAACAATCTGATATCTACGTTGCTCCCAATTTATATCTATATCAAAATTCAGATATCTTACATAATCATAATTTAATTCGTCGTAGCTATAATTTAGATACTTAACTATCGGGAATAGGCTATCATTAATAGTGCGCTTGATTACATTAACGTATTTACCTGTTCTTTTGTCGATAGCTCTTAATCTCTCATCTACTATTCTTTTTCCTGATTCTTCCATCCTATAAGCCCTTTATTGTGTTTATCGTAATATAATAACGCTATGGCGTTCCAGCAAACTTGCGCCAAATGCATCGCTCCGGTATCCTTGTCGAATCTATCGCCCTTCATATACGCTACCATATGGCGAAGTAAGGCGGCACGATATCTCTCGAATCCTTCAGGTATGTTTTTCCATGAATCAGCCTTATACTTCTCCGCTCCCACTGTATATACCCTTACGATGTCCTCTATCTCAGCCAAAGGAAGGAGATCCCACCGGAGTTTACCGTCGGCCCGGTCGTTCTTGCCGCTGCCGTCCTTCCCTATGGATGGACCACTTGTTATCTCCACCTTCCCCTCTTTGGCTTTATTACACAGACCATTATCAATAGAACTATAATCTGTCAACGCATCAATTGTCTCCTCATTAACAAGTTTCAACTTAATAGCCCTGTTTAACGATACAACCATCTCCTCATCAACCCAAATAAACTCATATTCCGTATCAAACCACGGGCTTATTTTCATCATTCCCGTATTGTCAGCGGTTTCAAGTACCTCAAATAACTCACCTTCATAAACGACCTTGTCGTATTTGCTAAATTCCTCTTTCATCTTAAACTCCTTTTTGTTTTATTATTATTACTGGATCATCATTAAATGGAGACAATATCCCAATATGTAACAATATATTACGCTCATCTCCCTCATTCTTCTCGGCTTCAATAGCATTAATGTTTAATTTATCACTAGATATAATATTGCTGTCTATATTAGGATCATTTTTGATTATAGCCCATCCTTTTATAATAGGTTCATGCCCCATTAATTTAGCTACATCTTCTTCCACCAACCAATATTCCTCAAAAACAGTATTCGGATATTTGGCCTTTATCTCCTCGTAAGTGTCATACCATGTCATATTTTCATATTTTAGATTAATAAAATTCACTAAGATCCCTGCATTCTGGCGTCTCGCCTGTCATAGAGTAAAGCTCACCAGATGATAGATACACACAATTCGTGGCCTTTCCGTCCCTCCACTCACTTCGTCTTGAAATCCCGCAAACGGCGCAACGCTGAATACCGGAGCCTGATTTTACCCATGAGTGTCGCACTTTTTTTTCTTTCTGTTGATATTTTTAAAAATCCTCATAGTCAGTCCTCCATAGTCATTATAATCTTATCTTTCCCGATAATAACCTCATTTCCGCTTCTCACATCAAAGCATCTCCCTTCATCTGCCTCCTTGAAATAAAGAGCACCATTGTACTCGAACAGACCAAAGCCATAATCATCTAGCTTCATCTCGTTAAGTCTATTGAATTTATATACCTTTCCCATATCTTTTGTATTATTTATATTTTGCATTACTAAGCACATCAGGAGAACAGATAAGATCGTTGCTATTATCCCTCCATAAAATTCGGCCGAATCATCCTTCTTATTCCCTTTTATTATCAAATAAATAGAACCGGTCATTATTATGAGGGTAAATACCAATTCTATCATAACATCTTTCTACTTTTTAAGAACTCCATCATATCCTCCACGCTAATCTGGAAGCCGGCAGCCGCCTTATGACCGCCGCCACCGGGATTGGCCTTGCGTGCCAGCACCGAGACGTCCACCTCATCCTTGGTGGTATAGAATGAGCATCTAAAGAATCTCCCGTTCCAGCAAAATGGCATCATCAAATCATGTTTTCTAGGATCGTACATAGACTCGAATGTGGTGGAGTTAAACTCCGTAGTATTCATACATATCGCATTGTATCCAAATATATCTGCCTCGAATGAGAACATCTTCATTTCTCCTCTGTTTTTCTCGATGATATATTCTATTATAGCCTCGCCATTTCTTATCATATCAGAAACAAACTCGCCATTCGCCTTGTTTAGCACCTCCCTGACCATGTCAACGTCAAGCCCGCAATACCCTCTCATCCCATATTGAAATGAAAGCACATCACTCCATTCGAAGCGGTCATGATCCCATACATCATAAGCGCTCAATAATTTTACCACATCAGGAGTTTCGATATCATCGAAAAGATATTCCCACGTAAGCTCACAAGCCGCCGTTCCGATACGTCTTTTACCTTTGACATTATAGTCTTTCATAGCATCTATCGCCGTCTTATGGTGGTCTATCCATGTGACATCTATCCCTTTGTCTTTCCATTCATCAAACAGCAAGCTTGTTCTGTCTCCAAATGACACGTCAACTACAAATACCTTATCATACTTACTAACGTCAGGTATCTCCTTCCCATAATTGTAAGGCAGTAGATCAATATCCCTTCTCTTAAAATATTTACTTACTATGGCCGCGGACATCACACCGTCAAGATCAGCCTCATGATATATACACCCTGTCATAACTTATTGTTTTTAATTAAAAAATCTATATATTCTTTTATCTCCCTGTTTCGATCATTACTCCAGTCAAATGTCTCATTTATGAATTTGAAGTACGATACTGGGATCGAATGCAACATCCACCCACAATATTTCCCGAATTTCATTACCATAGAGCCAAGGGGATGATCCTGTCTCCCGGGAACAGGGGCGGCGGTTACGCCATGCGCCAGCCCTCTCCTACGATCTTTCTTGGCGGCCTTGATATCCAGATCCGTTTTCGTTACCTTATCTCCCATCGGGATATTGGTAATTAGTTTATCGCCGATAAACATCCCCCATCCATATCCTTTGTAGTTCTCTATACTAAGTTTCCTTATATCACCGAACCTTGACGAGTTGTTACAACAATCAACGACCAATGCGCTATCCTTACCGTCCCTTATCCTAACCGCCCTGCCAAGCCACTGATAAAACGATGAGAATGAGAATGTCGGTCTCCCTACTATCACGCAATCCAGACCCGGATGATCGAATCCCGTACCGAGGGCGGAATAGTTGAACACTGCCTTCGTCTTACCCGACTTGAACCTCTCAACTATAGCCTCCCGCTGCTTCTTTGGTGTGCCTCCGTGAACTACCTCCGCCATGCCAGCGCATATCTTGGCGTTTATCCATTCGGCGGCCGTATTGCAGCTCTCAACAGAATCCATAAACACCAGTATAGATCTACAGATGTCTTTTAATACCATCAACCGACGTAAAATAAGGTTGTTTAAGCCATTTTTTCTCACCGCCTCACTAATAGACTCAGCCGTATATTCGGAGCCGTTAGAATTGAGTTTAAGGGCATCTCCATTGAAATCCCATGTCTCATATTTAAGAGGTGTCCAAAATCCTTGCCTTATCATCTCCTCTACCTGTATCACGTGAATCAGGTTTTTGAAATATACCGGTCTCATACGAGTGATGAAATTAAGTTGGGAATATGATGTCTGTCCTATCGACATGTTTTTAAGTCTACATGGCGTGGCTGTAAACCCTATCACCTTTCTCGGCTCCAGCTTATTCATGAATGTCATGAACTCACTGCCGTCTTCAGGACTGTATCCGGCATGAGCCTCATCTATCAACACGTTCCTGATCCCCATCTCCTTAAGCTGACCAGCAACCTTCTTGATAGACCCTAACGTGGCGTATATCATGTTAGATAGCTCTTTCTTGCCACAGGAGGCGGAGTAGATGGTCGCCGGTATGCCATATGATGTAAGCTTGCAGTAGTTTTGTATTAGTAATTCGCGAGACGGCTGGAGAACCAGCGTCTTATCTCCCATCAATCTAGCCGCTTCTGCTATTAAAATCGATTTGCCTGCTGCGACGGGAGCCACGATCAATACCGGGTCATGTCTATCAGAGTTTATGTAATCGGAGATACTTTTAACACACTCCTCTTGATATGGTCTTAATTTGTGTATCATTTGGATTTATAGTTATCAAAAACAGCCTTTACGTATTTTAATTTTATTGGGCATTCACGACCGTCAAACATTTTTACCATCAATGTATCCATCGTCTTACTTATAGCTATCACTTCTCCCGTGCCCACCTGGGTATGAACTATATCACCTACCTTTATATCGCATTCAATCATGATCTAGTTTCTTATTAAATTCCTCTATCTTGTCTCTATCTGTCTCATTCACCATCTCAGCCTCTTCCTTGAACATGTCGTACCCTTCCCGGATATTATCCCCAACCATATTCTCTATCATCTCCCTCATCTCATCGCTCCTTACGGCAAAGGATATTTGAAATGATTTACTTGTGCCTTTCATCAGGTAATCAATCTCCTTCTTGCACTCCATCATCAATCGATCTAGATTATCGAATTTAATAAACTTGGAGTTTCCATTGGCCTTTCTTACTCCATCCTTGAAATCCTCCAATATCCCATTAAATACATCCGCCATGCACATCATGGAATGTAGCCATACCAACATATTGAATTTATATTCGTTGTCAGCATCATTCATCAAATCTACCAAAGACTCACTTTTTGTCAACATAATTTTAGATTCTCGATCTACAATATCCTTTATCTCTTGCCGGTATCTCATGGCTCCAACGAAATCCATCTTAGAATAACATTCATTTGATTTCTCTACCAATTTCCTGATATCTTTTCTAGACATCAGAAGATCCAATACCTGTTTTTCTCTTTCGTTTTTATCCATAACCAGTTATTTATTGATACAAATATAATTAAAGCCCAGATATTTACCTAGGCTTTTTAATAAAGTTAATCTTTTTTATTCTTTCTTTTTGACTCATCCCAATTCGATGAATATCTGCATGTCCCTTGTTTATGGATTGAGAAATCACACCAAAAACACAAGGGCTTGGGGCGGGGTTCAAGGCAGGCCGGCTGGCGTCCCATAAGGTAGCGTGTCTCGTATTTATACTCTTGCTTGACATCGTCCCAAACGTGAGCTTGATAGCTATTGATTTTATTTGTTTCGAAATCATACATATCAAGAAGAATATCATTAAGCTCCTTGACTGACCTCTCTACCTTTTCCTTATCTACCTTCACGTTTTGGTTATCCAACATACGGGTAAAAAAATAGCTACACATATCTGGTAATACCTTATACTTCCTGTATATGTAAAAGGCGTATATCGGATGCTGGAGATTGTGAAGCAATTTATCCTTATCGAATAATTTTCTCCCAGACTTCCAGTCTATCGTATACATAGCTGTTCTGTCTTTTGTCTTATACTCACCTCTCCAGTCTACTGATCCTATGATATGTACCTTATCGTATGTCACACCATCCAATGTAAGGGGCTTGGGTAGCTTATAAGGCAGGACGAAGTCCTCCTCCACGCCGGCCGGTCTCGACCCCCGGATCACTTTCTCCATTGGCGTAAGGTCTGACCACGTTTTTTTGTAATTACCAGCCGCATCCTTCTCGAACAATCCTACAACCCATCTTATTAGTCTAGCCGCATGTTGCATAGACTCAATCTGAGATTTAACGCTATCAAAAGGTATTTTCTCTATATCAGCGTAGTAGTTGAATGCCTTGCTCATATCCTCATAAGAAGGTCTGCATCCATTCTTGAAGAAATACTCCATCGTCTGGTGGATAACCGTACCATATGACGTAGCCTCATGCTTTTCCGTGGACCTATGACCCTCCACGTAAGTCTTATACCATTTATATGGGCACTGGACGAACGTGTCTATCTGCGAGTAAGAGGCGGCGAGAACCTTCTCTCCGTTTATAACCTTACATAACAAATTATTCTCCGGTATTACCATAAAGCTTATCTATTTTTATGTCATATCCGTATAAGTCCATTAACAGGTTTTGTAGATGGTGAAGATTCTTAATCTGAATAGGATCGCTTAGATCGTCTTCCAGATCCCTAAGGCTAAGATAATACCCATCATCAAAAATCTCTATAGATATTCCGTAGCCTCGATATACATCCCGCCCCTTATCACGCTTGAAATAGATAGTATCAAGTATATTATCATTTATCTCAATAGGCATGACATCATCTTCCCCGGAATACCATTTCATTATCCCATCATCAACCTCACGTTCAAGGATTAATGATCCACTTTCATTACACATACCGGTAACGCACCCTACTCTCCATATATCGCCAGCTTTGTCTTTTACAAGATTGCCCGGCCTTAACTCCTTAACTGAAATCATATTCTTCCTCCTCATGATCGTCATCACAATCATCGACAAGAGGGGTCTCTAGCCCCTCTTCCCAATCATCATATCCGAAATCCATTTATTTGTTTTTTAGATAATCATACAACATACCCATAAGCTCTCCTGCCGTCAATTCGTGATAAGGCTTGACGTTAAGCGCCTCATCGGGTATACATTTACCCGTTTTCTTTTCCACTTCCATTATGACTTCTACAAAATCAAGGGAATCCATAGCCATATCCGTATCCAGCTTATCCTCGTTCATTATCTGAGCGGCATGATCAAGACCATTAAATTCACCCATCTTCTCGAATATCGCCTCCTTGACTACTTTTTCAACTTCTTTTCTTTCCATACTAAATCGACATTTTTAATCTTCTGCCTAATTCTTTTTTTATATCCGATATCCTTTCGATATCCATCTTAACATCGCCCGTGATGGCGTATTCCTTATCCATTCTCTTGGGGGGATCCGGAAGCCGGCTTATGGCGAACAACCATGCCAGCTCCTTGTTCTTGTTCTCCCTAAGATACAAGTCAGACGTCATGCCATACATTTTTATGATCGTATCGAATAACGTTGATTCCGATAAACTCATATGCACGCTATACACATTTGATGGTTTCCAGATCAAGTTATCCAATCTCATCGTATACTCACGTTTAAGATCTATGTGGGATATTACGGCTCTTACTATAGGTTCTTCCTTGAAGTTGGTATTAGCCATGAACCATACGAGCCTTTTCTCTACCTCCTTGATAGCTCCTGTATCCTTCCCCATATCATTATATACCCCAATGATACGGTCCCGGATCCCCTCGACCTCCGGTGTCAGGCCGGGCGTCTCTATCAACATCAGCAACGATCCTCCCCTTGGTGTTATCTTCCACTTCCCGTTCTTTTGAAGCTCGATATAACCAGACGCTTTATAGCTGTCTATTTTTTCTTTTGGAATGACATCAGCCATCTCCTCTTTTTGCCGGATCATCAAAAGATACCCTACATCAGACATTGTTAATCCTGATGTCATCATCTGTTCAAAATTTATGTACATAAATGAATGAATTAAAATATTGATCTTATTTTTCTAGCTATTCTCTCAACTATATCAGGATGATCATTATCATTGTATATATTAATCAATGTATGAAGTATATATAATCTTATGTCTTCATCCGAATAATCAAACCAAACCTTATTGATACGTTTATTAATCGGCTTAAACATTCTTAACTCAGGTATAAGCTCATGTGCAAAATCATTTTTTTTCTATCTGCCAACTCAAGCATATCAGCCGCTTCAACTATAGCTATACATATAAAATTTTCATATCTCTTCTTTATAAGAAAATAAGCTCTCGTTAATACTCTAAGGCCGTCTGCTTTCGACAATCTCTTTCCCTTTTTCATATTGTTTTACCGTATAAGATTCATTAGCCATACCAACTCTACCAACTGATATAGATTGATTTATAGATTGGTTAAGATGCCCTATAACCGACATCTTAGCCCTAACCGTATTGGCGCATCTCAGAAGGATCCTATAATCCTCTAACGCCCTCTCGTATCTTACGTCCACCCTAGCCCTTTTATCGGCGTCAGTCATGCTCTTACATGTCCCGTCCTCCCTCAGGCTTATAGCGATCTTGTCCCGTATGATCCTGATGTCATCCTCGGCTATCACCAGCTCGGCGTCAAGAACGCCCTTATAAGAGCTAAGAAGATCCTCCACCGCCACGACTTCCCTTTTCAGGTTCTCCAATTCCAATATCATTGAGTTGTCATTTATTCTTTTATACTCCTGTACTTTATTGGATACCTCATCACAGATACTCATGATCTCTTTTTCCCGTTCCCTGTTTATGATATACCTGATGCTGTACTTGGCCATCTCCTTCAACGAGGATATGATCTCCTTTATCCCCATCTTATCCTCGACCGACAATACGGTCTTCAAGAACATTTCCAGCACCTTTATCACCACAAGTAAGTAGTTATGTCTTAATCTCATGCTCAATAAGGTGTTTCGTCATGTACTACATTGAAATCATCACTTGGCGGTATATATTGTCGCTCCAACGGAATACTTGGAGGCGGGGGCGGTAGCGTCACCACAGTCGTGTCCGGCTTGCCGCTACCCACAGGGGCGTCCGAGCCTCCCGGTCTTTCTTGGCGTACTACTCCATCATCAGGATAATATCGCTCATATCCTTTCATGATATCCACATGTATAGCCTCAATCTCTTCTAACGATCTCTGACGGACTTTTACTATATGATGGAATATAAGTCCATCTACACGGAAAGAACGCCTTGATTCACTCTTAAAACGTTCCAGATTGGGATACCAGCCTTGCGGGAATTGCATGTATGATGAATAGCCGTATCTCTTTGGGATATTCAACGCTACCATAGCCGTACACAATTGCCCCAATGTATCTGATTGATAGAAATCAGATTGTTTTGGCATATGATCCTTATGATCCCGTCTTCCCTCAATATCACGATTAAGTTGTGATATTATAAGAAAGAAAATATTAGGAAAAGTCCTCTTAGCTATATTGCACATGGTTATCAGCGAGTCGATATTTCTTTTGGCATCTCCTGAACCTTTTATTAGGGCTGTATGATCTATAGATACGAATACCATTTTTTTATCCTTGTTTATTGGCATATACTCATTCCATAGAAAATTTTGAAGCTCATCTACGGTTGATGGTTTAGGAATGTATGTTATTCTGCTAGAGTTCTCTTCTCTAAGGCATTTCTGCATCTCTTTTACCTCATCTTCTGACATCTCGTTAAGGAGTATATCTTGTATGTCTTTCCCCATTTTTCTTGATAGTGAACGTAACATCAAATCTTCTGGGTTCATCTCAAACTCGCATCTTAACCATACATAATCATCTGCTTGTGGATTGATATTGACATTCATTACATTGCTCATGATCTTCTGCGCCAAATAAGACTTGCCGACTCCGGGCCTAGCTCCTATTGCTACCGCATGCTGGGGGTAAAATCCCCCCAGCAAAGCCTTATCCAGATAAGGATATCCGGTATGAGCCGGGAGAAGTTCCCCCGACTGATACTTTCTTATTCTCTCATAGGCATCCATGATAATCTCCTTGGATGACCTCCATATCCTATCCTCACTCATCCTCTTGCGTTTCTATCGCCAGCCGTATCGGATTTAGACCCTCTGTTAGCTGATCTTGATTTATATCTAAGACCATTAGCTGTATGGCATAGGTCCTTCCCATTCCGATAAGCCTTGCCCTTCAGCTTATCGGTCTTGTAGTTCTTGCGACCCAACTCCCGTCTCTTGGCTTTCTGCTCAGGTCTGGCGTTGATCTTCTTGTCCGTCTCAGCCTTCTTCTTTCTGGCTTCCGGATGTGTCCTGTAATATTCAGTCGATCTCCCCATCCTCTTCGTCCTCCTCATCATCAAAATCTATATTCTCTTGTATATCCAAATCCTCTTCCTTTAAAAAAGATGGATATTCCAATCCCAGACGCTTAATCATATACGAATATGGATCAGACGCAAATTCATCTGGTATCTCCCATGTGCAAGGGAATGTACCTATTACCTTTTTAAGTTTATCGGCTAATTCGCTACTCATCCCCATATTAACCATTTTATTATAAACTGTAGCTTCTACGCTACTTACATTGCCACCAACATAAAAACTTGTTGGTTTGTGAACAAAATAAACTTTCTTCATTTTACATGTACTATTCATTTTATTAAAGGTATCCAATTTGATTCGATACTCAAATGTTCCATTATCATTAGCTCTAATGCTCATATTTATCCTTCTTGCGATCTCCATAACTCATATCCATATCACACACCACCGTATCGGTCGTGTCGTTTACCACATGGAACAGGAACTCCGGACATCCGTGGCAGGCGTTGCTCCCGATCGCCACCGCTCCGTGCCTAGGGCAAGCCTTCTTTACCATGGTTCTATCATATATCCGTATATGATTATCGCCATATTTTTCAATATATCTCATGGTATTAAGTAGTGATGGCAAAGACATCTTATATGGGGATACATGTTCTATTGGTATATCCAATTCACCAGATAGGCTTTTGTAAATATCCTGCACATCCCGTTTTGTTCTATACGCAAATATATTAATCTCAGTCATTACCATATCCATAGACCTAAGGAGATCCGGCTTGGCTAACCTACCTACAGGTTTACCCGTAGAATCGGATCTCATCCAAGCCCCACACTTCTCGCACCCAACTTGCTTCCCCTCCACCGTATTTATCATAGTGGATGGGTTCTTGCAATACGGGCACACGGATCCGTTTAACATAGCTTTCTGGGCTAAAGACAGCTCTTTCATGCCTTTTCTTCTATCTCAACATTAAATAGATTGCAAAATCTATCAAAATTTCTGTTCTCTATTCTCGTATCCTCCTCATACCTGTCAACCGATTTGACGAAATCATTATAACAGTCCTTGCACATCCATTGATTGATTACTGCTACATAATAGCCCACGGATATAGGTCTGTTGCACATATCGCAAATACCTAAGCACCCATATCTGGTGAGCTTATCCATCATCTCCTGTCTTGTTATTTCAAGCACCTTGAATTTCTTGTAATTGTCAACTACCTTTGCCATTGTAAATTTGTTTAATAATAAAATAATCCGCTATATCCATTCCCTCATTTATATTGGGTTTTGATTCTAGAAAATTACTTATCTCTATATTCATCCCCCTCATATCCTTGTCTACCTTCTTTCTCCATTCGTTGAAAGCGTCGCCCTTATCCGGGTACAGGACTATCCGTCTCCTACCCAATGTCTCTATCATCTCCCTTTTCAGCATATGGATACCGCCACAGGCCATAAACAACCTACTAGGGTACACGATGTTACAGATAACAGCCGTCTTCTCTGACTCTACTATATACACCGGAGCGTCATTGGGATAGAAGTTGATAAGAAACTCCCCGAACAGGCATTGCCTAAGCAGGTAATCCTGACCGTCCAGTATATGCACCCAACATACGTGATCCATGGGAACCTTTACCCTCTTCCCGTCAGGCCCGTAGTCCATTATCTTTCCGGTCCGCACTACCCAATTCTTATCCAGTTGCCAGAACACACAGCACTTACCCCAGTCCCCGAATCTCATCATCCCGATCTTATATAAGCTAAATGCCCTATTGGTATGATACGATCCGAAGATATTGGATAGATAATCCTGAAGATCAGATGTCTCGAAAGGACTAAGCGTCTCAAACATCTTGCTTACCGGAATGCAGTTGGCTATATCCGGATCCACGGGAGGTCTGTACCTCCTTAATACTTTGTTTGAATCGGTAAAAAGATCATTGTCCCCAAGTTCGCTCCCTGTTGGATATTTAAAATAACCACATTTATTTTTATGATCACACACCCCAAACTGCTCTCCAACGATCTGACCGGTGGTTACGTCCACGTACGGCGTAAAACACTTATCCTTGCCGCATTGCGGACACGTCAGCTTCCTCCTTGGCTTGCTATGATCCAGCTCATACCGATGAACGCTCTTATTGAACTCCCTAAATTCCATCACCCTCTCCTCTCATCCATGACTCTATATATATAGTCCCTCAGCGGTTCTTTCCTTATCAACTTATTAACGTCAAACTCGCCTTCTATGTCCAAGGATCCGACTCTTGATGTAACCGTATAATTAGTTTTCTCGAACTTATACTTTCCTTGAAGATATACTACGGTAGCCATATTCAATATAGGGTTGTCAGTCTGTCTCTTCAACTTATATTGGCTGGTCTTTGCGTTAGGATCACCCGGAGCGAAGTTATATATCTCCTCTATCTCCAATATCTTTCCATAGTTCTCCAGTATCATTCTTCTATATAACTCAAGTTGGAAAGCATACTCGTCATAGAAATTGCCTTTCCTGTTTGATTTGAAGTCCAATATAGCGAATATCCTCCTGCATCTCTTTATCTTCTTTTTCTCCGTCTTAGGCTGACCTTTCTTGGCTCCCGTCTTATAGAACTCTCCTGTCTCGACCTCTATCTCCACCATCTCCGGCTCGCCATCCATCTCCACCACTGCGTCCACCGAAGAAGCTACTTTCAATCTCCTTGACCTCAACATCTTTTCGATCAATACAGGTTTTACGTGTCTTTCCTTGCAGAATATGGCAAATGATATAAGATCCTCTATCAGCTCATTAATGTTGTCCACTAATATCCGCTCCATCCTATACTTGTCTATTCTTAGCTTAGCCTCCTTGACAGCCTTCCTTATCCATGTCGGGATCAGCTTTATATTAACCCCGGTCAGATACAACCCAAATAGATAATGCATGATAGTACCCAGATCAGCCCTGTAGTTAGCGTACTCATCAGGATCCTTACCCTTGAGCCTCATCTCATTCTTCCACTTCTCCAAGGCTCCGGACGTATCACAATACCCATTGGCGATATTGTTAGTGGCTCCATCGTATATGATAGGATACCCATCAACATCCATCTCATAATACACACGTTTGCCGGCTACAGTCATTCTATATAACACGGGTGTCGGGATATCCTTTATCCATTCAGCGGCATAATACTGTTGCTCTGTCTCCAGATCATACTCAACCTCCATCTCCTCATTAGGCTCGTTTTTAGGCTCTTCAACAGGCTTTTCCTCCTCAACCATATCTTTCTTTAGGATCGTTGACAAAACGTCTAATATGCCAAAGAAAGCGGTAAATTTAGGATCTGTATGATATGATCTTAATATTGGTAATGATGATCGCCAATAATATGATGGCGCATTCTCGTCCATTGGCTTATTATGAACAAACTCTATTACAATGCCATCATCCGTGATAACAACACGATGTTTTTTGGATAAACGGACTCTCATATCATCAAACGATTCTTGATCGCTTATGACTTCCATATCCATTCCTTTCTTATATATCGTATCACTTATAGCCTCGTATCCAAGAGCTAGAAGTAATTTTTGTTTTCTTCTATCCATGATAATAATCTGGTTTTTAATTTACCATCCTCCTCGACTCTAGGTGCGAGATCCCTCATCCTTCTGGCTGCCAACAGCCAAACGTTGTCAAACTCGTCCAAGAGCCGGCCGAAATCCATCGTATCTAATAGATAATCGAATCTTGTATGCTCATCAGCCGTCAAGTAGATAATGTTATCATTATCCTCAGCAACTGATTTATATTTCCGTTTAGGGTATAAGTGGCATATGTTGCTTACCCCCGGGCATGGTATGTATGCGCCGGTAGCAGATCTCCTTGTCATACTCAATCTAGCCACATGGGCGCCAAAGAAAACGGCTAGGCTCTCCCCCTTTGGCTTGGCCTTCACCCGTATCGCCGCCCTTTCCTTTGGCGGTAGCTCCTTTGCTCTGCATGCGGGACACAGCCCCTTACTCCTTATAGTTACCATCCTCCCACATCTCTCACACGGCAACATCCTACCTCTCATGCATTTTTCTTTTTATAACTTTTATTGAACTCCATAAGGCTCATAGCCCTATACCTCTTAAGCCTATTAATCTTACCCTCAGTCCAATCTTGATCCTTGAAGTTGATGATCGTATCGAATATCTGAGCTAGTTCCCGGATATTAAAACTCCTGTTTTGTATCTTCTTATAGAACCCCGATCTGCTATATCCTAATTTAGAAGCTAGATAAGTTTTGTTAGACAATGTGAGGATACGATAAATTGTACCCTCCATTTTACTTATCTCCATCAACTTCTCGGCTATGGATGATGTGGTTTCATAGCTAGCTCTATTGCTTACTATTCTCATTTTTCTCCGGATTCCTGATCTTGCCATCAAACTCATAAAAGTCCATTAGCTTCTTCTCCTCTTTGATACAGGTAACGATAAAGTCTGATATAGTACCCTTCATGCCATCCTCGAAATTCTTTCTGGCATGATCAAGATCATTGGCCCGAACGATGTAGTTAAATGCCTTGCGTTTCTCGTTGCCTGATTTCTCGTCCATCGTAACATAATCAGCCGTGACCTTATAGAACCGGTCTCCATCCATGGCAAATAATTCCGCTATCCTGAATCGTTTGATATCAACGCTAAACTCACCGGAGATGAATGGTCTCATTTCCTCTATGATTCTAGCCTCACATTCGGTATAAGAAAGGGCATCCACTAAATACTCTTCCTTTACCTTTTTCTTCATGCCGTTCTCGGCATCGGCCTCATAAGAAACCGTACATTTAAACCAATTGTGCATCTTATTAATCTATGTTATTGTTAAACAACGGGTAATCCTTTATCCCTTCACGAATATATCTCTCCGTATCATCATCCACGTCATAAGCCTTCTTGAAAAATATCATAGCCTTATCCGTATCATTATCCACCAGTGGTAGATATTCCCTTACAAAAAGCGACCTAAGATAGTTCATATTATCAATCCTATGTCTTATATCGGCTACTTTATCCCATATCTCGGCCCGAATCTTACTCATTTTCTTCATATTTCTCTCATATCTCTCCAGCTGGTCTTTATATTCCGCCTCAATCTTATCGTTCTTATCCTTGACAGACTTATAGGTCTCCTCATCTTTCGTATCAAACATCGGAATATGTTTGATATTGATTATATCCAATTTGCTGTATAGCTTTTCATTGGATACGGTGAAATCATATCTAGTCCTGTATAGATCAAATTCACTTAATAACTTAGCTATTTTAATAGCATCATTCTGATCAAGAACGGCTATATTCAATCCTTCTAAATAGTAGAAGAAATGGGATGGAGAAATAGGTTTACATTCATATGTCCTCATGATTGGAGGCTCATCCATAAACCTGACACCTTCCTCCGCACATCTCATTACGATCAATTTCTCTACCTGCTCATCAGTAAGATCATATATCTCCTGATCGGTCATCTTATCAATTGTCTTCATCATCCTCATCCTCCGACATCGTTATAGCTTTTGTAAACTTTTGTTTATAGACCTCACTCATAAGACAGGCAAAAGTCTTATCATCCATATTAGCTATAGTATTGGCCTCTACCGTCAGATCCATCTCAATGTTCTTTACCGAGATTTCATAGTTATCATCATCTTCTTTATAGAAAATAACTTTACCACCATACTCGAAACCATCATCCTCGGCCTTAACCATATCGATGATCTTCTCTAACTCCTTTACAAATTTACTCTTTTTCATATGTGTAATTTTTATGTGTCTACAAAAGTATACATTTTGTTTTTGAATTAAATTAAATAAACATTATTAATAGTTAATATGCTTCTTTTGTTTTATCAACCATATTTTGCCCATTGATAAACTCAACACAACATTTATCCACCCTGGTTATCTCCCGATAATCATCAGTACGAATACCATATCCTTTATAGCTTTTGACTATAGTACATATTTCTCCTTTTTCTATAACCGTACCACCCTTGCTTTTTAAATGGCAAAGGGTTTTTACTTTCACTCCTATTATCTTTCTCAATGCTATTATCCTCCATATATTTTAAGCCCTTTTATGTTGTATTTGCTTATATCAGCGCATAAATTACATCCCCCAGTACAACAGCACCACGAACAAAAATCCCGTTGTTCCGACTCAGGCTTTCCTTGAAACTCCACCGCCGCCCTATACCATGCCGGGGATAATACCCTAACCTTCTCCGGTACGGGCGGCGTCATGAGCACCGATCGCCGCCTTCCTTTGGCATCCTCCCTACCTCTCATCTGGATTATCTTTTAACAGTTCAGCTATCTTCTCATCCTTCAACATATTTTGCTTTCTCATGTTATCTACGATAAAGGCAGCGAACGCCATATCATACCTTTTCCTTAACTCATTGACAAAAGATTTGGCTTTTGATTCTACCATTGTCTCGATGTTGCTGTCTACAACTTTCTTCATCCTGCCTCTTATAAACTCGTCTACTGTCAACTCCTCATCCATATAATCTAACCTGAATCTATATTTCTTCTCGCTGGCGTTCTCGATGAGATCGCTCATTGATTCCCTCGCTATATCCTCAATTTTCTGTGATATCGGATTGGATATTTCTCTCATCAACTCATTCTTGAACTTTTCTTTAAGTTCACATATTACAGCTAACCTGACCGAGCTGGTAAACTCCTCTTTCAACGTCGCTTCATTGTACATAGCTTCCTCGAATACATCTTCCAAATTTAATTCTACTTGTATTTTCGTATCATTATCTTTTAATAAATTATAAATCCTTTATATAATCACCTTATTTATTCATGAAATCAACGACTTTATTCAAATACCCTCTTGTCATCTCAATAAAGTTCACGCAATCCAGCTTGCTCAACTTGTAAATCAAAGCCGGGTTATGAATTACGGCTATAATTTGTGTTTGCGGTTTATGAAATGACAGCACATTGCACAGATCCATGATATTGTCAATATCCAGATTCCTATCTGGTTCATCCATAAGGATTGTATACTCAAAATCCTTCTCCATTAATACCACATGATTGTCTTTGTAGTATTTCAAAAGATTGTCGATCCTGTTTGCCCAGAACTCATTTGACTTTTTCTTAAATTCCATAAGCTTCTGTATCGGAAACGAATACTCATCTTGGTTAAACACAAAGTCAAAAAGCGAGTTCATGGCATGAAGGTTCTTCTCCCCAGAGGACCTAGATGCCCCATTCATATACAAACTTAAATTATTGATATTATTCAATATATCATCATTTCTCATTTCAGTTTGCTGTAGGAGATGGAAAACTTTCCCAATATAATCCGACTTAATACTGATCCCGTCAAGCACCTTGTCATCATCAAATATATCCGGGAAATACAATGCTTCTGACTGTAATTCAGAACACATCTTTTTCTCGCACAACATGTACTTCGATATCATATTCAGGAGGGTTGATTTCCCGCTCCCGTTCTTGCCTACAATCACATTCACGCCGGGCTTGAATATAAACTCAGAGCCATTTTTGAACGCTTTTATCTTTGGGATATATTTAAATGGAGTCTTCTTGTTGTCGTCTATCCTTATAGAAGTTATCATCTTATATGATTTTGTGTTGAATTATTTAAGCCTTTCATCAATTGCCAAATCAAATATCTTATCAAGACATTTCCCCATCTCCTCCGCATACTCAAACGGATCCTCTTTTGAAAGATCCCTGCGCTGCCAATCATACATATTTGTATATGAAGATTCAATAACCTTATTCCCTATATCCTCAAGCACTTTTTTAATAGACTTATCTTTCCCTTGATTCACTTTTATCTTCTCTAGTGATTTAATAAAAGACTTCATATACCCGCAATTCTGATCGCAGTCAAACGAATGATTACACATTCGATCATTATCCCCAGAGAGGTTTGGACAACTTTTCCAGTGGGCGTTAATAGCTTTCGCCATTTCCACGACAATTCGTTTTCCGCTGTCTCTTCTACAATCTTCCTTGCATCTCATCTTCCCTAACCCAATTAACCGTATCGCAATGCCAGCAATACCCTGTCTCAGAATCCTTTTTATGAGAATGGGAACCACATGTAGCGCACCAATAATTATCATCTATATTGTATGTGCAACTTTTATCCTCATGCATCTTATCTATTCTAGCTACCCTATCTTCCAATAGATCCTTTAGATAATGGCATTCATAAGGCCTATCTTCTTCCCTTAATATATAAACATCTATGTCCATCATATTCCCCATCCTGTCCGTGCACATCAGCTCGGCTGCATGACGTACATTCCCTTCCGGCATCCCCGGGACTATCTCCCTGATCACCGCCTCCATTTTCTCTTGGTATTCGGTATCTACCTTGACCACCAAATCCTCTAATTTATCTATTAAACCCATGATCTTTTTACTTCTTTGTATATAACATTTGTATCGTCTTCTCTATCTCTATCAATACAATAAGTATCTCTACAACAATAGATATTATTATTAAATATACACCCATTACAACTATAATTACCAGATTCAACCACCTTCAGCTCTATTTCTTTTGAATCAATATCGAATTTAAATACAGAGCATATTTTATGATACCCTATATTACTCAAAGTTATTTTATTATCTTTATCAAGTATCATCCGGGCAATAAATGATTCCATTTCATCATCCGAACCATTCTTGTCCAATAGTCTATTGCACTCATTTCTATCAAATCCAAATGACTCTATAAAATGTTTCGCCATATCGTATTGCTCCATATGCACCAGTTTTTGTATGCATAACCATATCCCTTGTCTTATGCCTTCCTGCTCAGCCTTATCAATCGTGCTCTTATTCATAATTCTATTTTCTTAAAGGTGTATAATTACCTTGATTTAATCCTTCGATCCCTCATCTCATTCTTATCCTTAAACATCATTATCCTATTAACAATCCCCTCCGATTCCATGTATGTCGAGAATCCATGTATCCTTAGATATTGGATAGCTGATAATGATTTCTCTAATATCTCCTTATATTCTATATCTGTTTTAACTGCTTCCCCATGATCTTTTTCCTCCATTTCTTCTAATATGATTTTAGTCAGATACACAACCTCGTCTATTTGGTCGTAAAAAACATTTACGCCATCAACTTTATCATTGTTTTCATCATATCCATCAACCATCAAATTATCTTCCCCCGATAAATACACGGATGTTATAGATAAACAAATCAACCCGATATCGGTAAAGACCCTTATTTCAGCCGGAAAATCATCTACATGGTTTCCGCTATCCACATCAAGATCAAGCCTTCCTATCTTCTTGATTAGGTCAACAATAGCCCCATAAGCTACCACACGTGCGTTCAATAACATCTTATTCAACGCTTTTACTCTTTCTATATCCTTCATAACCTCCATCCCCTTTGTATTACATCGTTATATGTTATCCCACTATCTTGAATCAGTTTCATAAAAGAATCTTCGGTATAAGCCAGAGATTCCCCTCTGTTATCCCTCTCTATATTCTCGCTCATCATCCCCATAGCCTGTATTAAGGCCGCTGAGGAGTTGGCTATCAATTGAGCTGCTTTCATTATCCTATCATCGTCCATAATCATATTACTTTAACTCCCTCGTTCCACAAATGTCTTTCATATACCATGGTTATTCCTATCAAAATCCCGGTATCTTCTCCCCAATATTCAAGTATTTGATTCCTGAATTTGTGACGCAATTTTTGTATTCCTCCCTTGTTTTTATCATAAGAAGAGTAATCTGATAATCTTACTGTCTCCATCGTTTACCTCCTTCATTTGTTCGTATGCCAATCTTTTAAGTTCCGGCGTGGTGTTTGTTTCTTCTTATTTTCCCCCATACTTATTTCTCATTTCATTAATATAGCTCATATACCAATCTCTTATATCCTCTTCACTATCCATGCTATACTCTTTATTGAATGGATCGTATCTGATAAACTCCTCTGTTCGGCAGAATGGGCATGGAATCTCTTCCAATGGCTTGATTAGAACACCATCATCACCTACATTATCCAGATCATACAATATGCCATCTATGCAAGTCGCGTCTGGATAATTCGCACCGAAAAGCGGGAATTCTGGACATGTGTTTCTCATACTTGTACTATTCAAATTCGTTCTCATATTCCTTTCTCCTATCCACTTCCTTTAAATTCAAACCATCAGGTGTCAATATCTTCTTTTCCAACAAATCAAAGAGAAGCATCGCCCTTGACTCCACCTCTGTTTCCCCAAATCCGCTATATACTTCTGTTGGCGAATCGTAGGCATTGTAACGAACATAGGCAGCTTCGTAGTATTCGCTATCCTTATTCGGGAAATATTGTGTCAATTGCAACCAGTCATCCCATATTTTTGATTTACTGATATTTATCATACTTGGTAGTATCTCTCCAAGTTCATGACTCATATAAGCCGGTATGAGGTCTCCTTCTTTTCTATATGAATATCTCATTGTATTTTGTGTAACTGATTCTGTTTGGGATCCCCCTCCTTTCATCTCTTTCACAAAATAAAATTCCGACTCTGAATTTACGCCCAACTCATGCAACTTTAGCGCAAGCTCATAAGGGCACATAAAATTTTGATATTTCATGTTATTCTATATTTTCATTTCTGTAATCCCCGGCATAGTCCAACCATACCCTGTAATCATTTCTGTACTTGGTTGCCTTTATTTTCATATTCCGGTAATACGTTTTTTACAAAAGATGTTCGTTACCTTCATAAGGAATACAATAGATCCATCCCATCCCATTTAAGCATTCATATCTTTCTTCTTTATATTGAGCATCAGCAATTTTCCTAACAAACAAACTTGCGTGCCAATCATCGTCTTCTGTATCTCTTACTAAAACTTTATCAAATGGCTTGAATTTATATTTCGGTTCTATTTCAATACCAAAGAATTGTTTCAAGCATATTTTGGCTTTAGGTTCTTCGCTTGTTTTAAGAGCATCAACAAACCTTTGCCTTTCATCCTCAGTAGCAAATCTGTATCTCTCAATATTATTTTCATTGGCAGCTCCATTGTTGAAATATAAACAACCCCCTTCTCGCCAAGAAACATAATAAGATGTAAGATAGCTCCCGTTTGTATTTAATATGAATAAGTGATCACCTTCTTCATTGCTCAATACATCTCCGTCCTTGAATGTGGTATATTCCGGAATATTAATACAAAGCATACATCCTCTTGCTCCTAGCCCATTATCAGAGAACCAGTCAGATATTATACCGCTATCAGAATAAATCACTCCTAGTGTATTATATATCCCCCTATCTTTATTACTATACACTAACTCTACCTTATAATTATGCCCGAACGTTATAATCTCGCCCTTGCGTTCACCATTACTGATTTTCTTTGCCAGCTCTAAGTCAAATGGTTTTGTTATCATTCTCTTTTCCATAATTTTACATGTATTTATATTGTTATTTTCACTTTAGCTATATTATCATCTTGTAGCAATCTTGCTTTAAGATCATCTATAGTCTTTAAATCCATATTGTATGTGCATAGACGAGCGTTCCCGTAACCGGTTAAATTGTTTATTGCAACCACATGATATCCGCCACCTATGTTATACACTTCCTTGACCTCCCATATACCCCTGCTATCATATTCATATCTATTGTTCCGGTCTATAAAATCTTGCTTTATAGATACCATATCTCCTTTTTAATATTCATATCTTCTTATGTGTTTATATATTATTTGCCTGCCCAGCCAATCCAACGAACATGAGCGGACGCCTCGCTTCCCTCCGCACGTCTTACCTATACACGCCGGCTCCACCGGTAACGCCGCCCATGACATCTTGGATATCCACCATCTCCCTATCTGAACGAAATCAGGATAGTTGTTCATTAAATACACCATCTGACTAGCCATTTTATTAACATCATCAAAAGGCACTATATAATACTTGTTTCTTATCCTGACCTTCAAGAAGGGGTTATCCATATTATATGCCGCAAATGCTGATATCACGGAACTAGGATATCTAACCCCTTTTATTATCACCCATTTCATATACAATACCTCCTTATATTAAACTATTTAATATAAATTCATCTTCCTCCGTTCTCTCATTCATAGGCTTATTTTGTACCGTTTTGACAAGATCAAGCACTTCATCCCAAGTCCTTTCTGATAGCGTCCCATTATTTATGCCACAACACCTGCATCCACTAGAAAATACCGGTATCATACTTCCATCACACATCCTAACGAATTTATACCCTATATATTCATCACATAATGAACATCTTCTTACTGGAAGAAATCTTATTCCATTTTTATTAATGATACTTATTAATGTCTCACGATCCATACTGTTCTCTTGATTTACGTTTAACCCATTTAACTATTAATAAATACTTTTGCCTCTGAGATAGACATAAATCTATCAGGAAGCTCAATATGCCCATTAAATACTTTTACATACAATGGAGATGAATAAATTCTATATCCTTTGTACTTTATATTTATTTCCGGAAGATTTGATTCTACTCTTATTGTTTCCTCGCTGTCGAATATAATCTCATTTGCCATCTTTCTTATGTGCGCTAAGACCTTACCTTTCTTTACAAGCGCACTATTGACGAATAATTCATATCCGTCATCCATTTTCATTATTTTTATTTCCATTTCGCCTCCGATTAATTATTTCTAACCAAACGGATAGAACTTATCCGCATTCTCTCCCCCTTCTACGATAAAGTTGGCCAACCCGCGCGTCAAAAGGTTTGCTAGGTTGTCCACCGTCTCCACCTCCTTACAGTTAAACCACGCTACCCTGCTGTAGGTGTCACCTATCCATATCACGCTCATACTTCCGTCCCGGCTAACCTCCTTCACCAGCCCTATATGGTTTTTAGTATCCTTAATCACATTTGATTCGTCAATACTCGTAAGCCGAACAAAATCCATCGGCCGTATCACTTTATTCTCGTCCATATCTTTATACTCCTATATTCTTTTTATTCTCTCAATTTACGCTTAACCTCCTTAACATATTTAGGGGAATGTAATCCCCTATGCAATCTTATAGCCCGATCTATATCCTTGTTCGGATTATGATGAGATTGATATATCTCGAACATCTCCCTAGCCTTGACAGGATTTGTTCTATCATCGTATCTATACCGCTTCTGCTTCCGTTTAAGGCGCAATATCCTGTTAACCTCATCCACATACACCTTTTTCATCTGCCACCTCCCTAAAGCCCCGGATGAGGCGTTGTACGCTCGATCGTCATCCCTTGACTCCACGAAAGACAGGGCGGCCGCCAGCCTATCCCACACCCGTGCCTCGACCGCGGCCGGCTTCGGGGCGAGGGGCATGCCTCCGTTTCCTTTTGGCGGTGTTAATATTATCATCGCCATCACAAGTAAGTATCTTATCACGTTCCCTTGTTTTTATAAAACTCCTCCCCGAATTTCACATTATCCACATAATCTTCCATGCACTCATGAACAATTATATGAATATCACCCTCCGTGTATGTTACCTCGGACATCAGCCTCTCATTAGTCATCCACCAAGAATAACTATCAATATGCCGTATCTCAAATCCACGACCATGTAACAGGCACATAACATTGTGTCTTAAATCCCTACCCATCATTATACACTCATACACGATATATCCGTTTATATTTTCATGAGACTTTCCGAACGTATAAATATACCTGCTCATCAACTTATACAACTCCCTTGCCACAGGATTCGGGATCGCCTCATCCATATCAAAATCATCACCCGTATCAATAATCTTATCCACGTCCCGTTCATCAATACAAGCCCTAGGCATTCCTATCGTCCGTACATAAAGGCGTGATCGGTGATCCCTACTTAACACTGTCCCGATATACTTTTCTCCTTTAGCGTATCCTATATTATGGTTGCCGGTTATATTAAACACAATTTCATCTCCTATATTAATCTCATCCATATTCAAGATATTTATATTACTTGTTATTCTTTTTATACAAAAAGAGGATATAATGGCATAATATTATGATGTCAAGACGCAAATACGTTATCTATCATATTATCACACATACCCTCCATACAACGCTATTCACGGTATTATATCGTATATGATGCCGCAGGTCATAAATACATCTAATTAACCCTTTCTTAAGGGCTTATTGCCATTTAGGTAACTAGCTATGCCTAATATTTTCGAAATAAGGGCTTTTTTAGCCTTATACTCATCGTTTATCCCTATTATCGCATATCTGTATACCATCCCATCCTTCGACACCTCCACGCCCACGTATTTAGGCGCAACGGCATCCCTATGTAATACGATAAACGGGCTTTTGCCGTCTAGCTCATTTATCAACTGATTAAACTGTCGTCTCGTCATCTGATAGTGATATTATTTCCATGTTATAAATACGATCTCTCTTTATCCTTATCTTCTCGCATAGCTCATCGAAGCACCCATTTTCTTCTAACTTATCAACATAATATGATACACTTGATTTAGAGCTTCCTTGAAGATATATATTCCCTCTTATATTCTTTGAGAAAAAATCAGGCAAGACCATCTTTTGTCTCTTATCTTTATTATCCATGTAAGATATAACAACAACCCACAACTCTGGCTTCCGTTCTTTTACCGATAACATAAGATCGAGACTCGATTGACTATTGATATTCCTTCTGCCAGTTTCGTTATAACGTAGAATAATATAATCATCTGCGTTATCATTCTCAACCATCACGACTATGGGGCGATCGCCCTTCCCATTATCACATAATACTCTTGGCTCTTTCCCGTTGCGGAGATACACCTTATCGTAATCTCCGTTTTTGTATATCTCAAAATCAAATTCTATTACCATCTTATTTTCTCCTGTTGATGTATTGTTGTGTACGACCTTCCTCTATCTTCTCGAAATAAAATTTATTCCCATATAACCGGGTGAAACAGATGTTATATCCGAAATGCTCCGCACGTCTGATTTGCGCATAACCTCTACTGATGTCCTTATCATCAATCAGCGTAACAAAACAATGTGATCCTACTTCTGTATTCAAAACCAGATTTTCCCAATCTTTTACTTCCATATCAAATCTCCTTAAATATTTTTTTTGTTATAACTACCGTTATTGTACCATTCATCAATATCCTTATATTGATTTGGATAAACTCCATAAGCCCTACACCACCTAGGTAAAGGCCCGTTCATTACGTCTAATGCCGTCGCAAGGTCGAACGTAGCCTCTTCCTTGATACGACACCCCGATCCACTTCCACGGCTCGGTATATAGGCCCTACCATATGCTACGCTCATCCCATATTCCCCATAACTCAGATACCCGATGTTAGGCGAATCAGGGAAGGCGTAATACAACATAGTATAATCGCCCTTACTCCAACTTCTATTATAAGTATCATCCTGCCACGCAAAAACCCTGCAACCGGCTTCTTTCAGTTCCGCTGCCGCTCTTTTTTAAAACATTGTCCATATTATCTATATTTAATTAAGTTGTGTCAAGGCGCCGGGAACCGACCCCGGACCATATCCGCGCACGTACGGGCATGGTATTCCCTCCGCCCCGCCAAGGTTTTGGTTCAACATCAACAAACTCAAAATCTTATTTTCATATCCTCGCACATCTTGAAAAAGACCTCTCTTATGATCCTCTTGTACAAGATGTATATCTCATCATCATCCTCATCGAACTCCACGCCCCATGAACGTAATAAATATCTAATGTCACAATCCGCTATATGAATCCTAAATATGGATGGAACGCTCATTATATAATTCTCAAAAGCTTTCTTAATCCCATCCCTTTTGATATGTTCTTTATACTCATCCTTGAACACGTTAAGCATAAAAGATAGATATTCCCTATCATATTTAAACTGCTTCCCATAATTATCTGTATCTATATGATCCAGTATATATATATATCTATCGCGTCTCTATCGTATCTTGACATACCTCTTCCTCCTCCTTTTGATATTTTATAACCTTTTTCTCCCCATACGCCTTCGCTAACTAGATAAGTTGACCGGTAAATACCTTGGCACGGTGTCTTACGATCTTATCCACCAGCTCCGGGCATCTGGTTCTCCATCTATAATTAACCTCGCCCTTAGCTTTCTTCTTGTAATACCTGTAGAATGTTACGGCTACTACCACTTCTCCATTCTGCCCGAAAGCAACCGAATCGTAATTGTTGTAAACTATTTCATTCATGTTGTTGTTACCCATTTTATGTATCTAATCACTTCTTTAGGCAAAGACATTATATCCTTCACCCTTCTCCCTAAGTTGTACATACCTCCCTTATGAGGATAATAGTCCCCTACATACATCCCTATTCCTTGCGGACGCGACGGGTTTTCGTTACAAGTGAACATCGGATAAAATAAGATTCCTCTTGAATCTTTATTCCTGTCACTTACGCATACAATAGTATATCTATCAGCGACCTTCTCGCCGAAATCATATACCCTTACCTTTCTTTTTACCCCATCATTGTTCTCTATGATATTATTCATGATGTTATTTATATTAATTAATTTTCTTTCCATCAGCGGTATATGTGCCATACCATTCCCTATCCATATTTACCACCTCAATATGATGTATATGATAACAACCATTAGCTAGTCTACCGCAATCGGCTATCACCATAGCTATATTCCTATACCAAGAATCAATGAAAACACGAGCCAATCTATCCCCGCTAAATATAGACACCTTGATATCGTCTTTCTCTTTTATAATCCTTCTCATATCATATCCTCCTATCGAGCTAATCTATCATTTTACCATAATTAGTATATGATCCACACCACCCACGAGCCTCATTCGATACCCTAATATGATCAATGGGTTTATCCACGACCATACAATTAGCGTAAGACAGTACTTCCGACATGTTCCTAAATCCGGAATCCATAGCCGATTTAATAAGCCGCCTATTATATCCAAATACCCATATCTTTATAATATCTCTTCCCTTTACAGTTCTTCTTACACGCATAACCTCGCCATAAAATAAATAAACATAAAATCTATTCTCTCTTTGTCATCATCCATCCTATGTCCGGTGATCTCAAAAATAACCCGACGCTTTTCTATAGTCTGGATATTATCGAGCTGAACAGATATGTAAGTGTATTTCATGACTTTCTCCCTATTACCGCTATTCAAAATAGCGTCAATATCTTGCCTACGAAAATACATGTTTACCCCTATGTAGCTGGCAACCAAAAGACACTCATCTATCACCCCATCAGTATCGAATAGAAACAACATATCATCCTTCCCTATAGTATATTCCGCATCAAGAATCTTGATACGTTTGCTTCCGTCCTTCTTATCAGCTATAAGAATCCCTATCATATCCTTGTCGGTCGTAAGGATATGATACGCCTCGTCTTTCGTGATATTATCACGAAGATAAGACAGAGCCTCATCTTGTAATTCTATTAGTAACATTTCATTCATATCATATATCCCCATATTTTAAATCTCTATCATAAATCCAAGAAGACGGCCGGTAGCGTACCAAGCCGCCATGATACAACCCGGCGATAGCCCATGCCCGAACCTGGCCCTTTTCCGTTGGTTTCACCACAAGCACTCTACCGCCTCTATTTCCACGCGATCCTCCCAATCGCACCTATCAACATCCTCACCATCCCCGAAGTAATAGTAAGCCCATACCTCAATATCGCCTACCTTTATACACCCATCACCACACCATTCCACAATACCATCATTCCGACATACGTTTGCCGGTTCAGCGCCGAGCGACAATAGCCTGTTTATTATATTGTCACCGAACCTTTCTTTCGCCTCCTCTTTTGTCATATCACTATCAGATTTTTAATATTACACTACCGCCAAAGGAAACATGGAACGGACGACCAGCGGGGCCGGCCCCACGCCATCGCCGCCGCCCGTTCCCCTTGGCTTCCTACACCCCCTCTACCACCCAAAGAAACACATACACCCATACATAAACATACCTCCATACCTACAAGACCCCTATCCGTATCGGAGAGCCCCATCGCTTGAAGGCTATTCTTATCCCACTTATTCCCCTTATTTCATTTGGGGTTCTTGGATTCACCGTTTCACTTGGGCTACTTGATTTTCCATTGATTCCCTTGGCTTTCCTTGACTCCCTCGATTTACCTTGCTCTACCTCGATTTACCTTGTTCTACCTCGCTTTACCTTGTTCTGCCTTGTTCTACCTTGTTCTACCTTATTCTACCTTATTCTACCTTGCTTTACTTTGTTCTACTTTGTTCTACCTTATTCTACCTTGCTTTACCTTATTCTACCTTATTCTACCTCGATTTACCTTATTCTACCTTGCCTTACCTTGTTCTACCTTATTCTACCTTGCTTTACCCTGTTTGGAGGTGTCCCCTCCCGCAAAACACATCCAACCCATCAACTCCCGGCATAAAACCAGAGACCTTCCTACCGATTGTTCCACGTGGAACGCCCGATTAATCTAGGATATCGAGGTCTTTGTTCTTGATTGCCTTGTATATTTGCTTTATACAATGGACTGATAATAAAGCCAATAAAACAACTATGATTAAAGACAGGGCATCGCCCGTAGCTATAACATACCGCCACAACTGAAACGCCATATACCAACAAAACAAGGTAATTAGCAAATATATGAATATTCCCATAAAAATATACAATAAGTAACCGTGATTTAAAAACAATACACAAATAATGCAATTAATTGAATATCAACAACATAATATATATCAATCCCTAGAGCTACCTCTAAGGAAAGATAAGCCCGGATATAGATAAAAAATATACAATAAGTACCGCCTATTATATACCTTTTAGGATCGATTCACGCACAAAACCATACATAATGGCACGATCTACCCGTCTGTATGGATATAGATATATACAAAATGATACATAATAAAGCGTTTTGATTACACATTTTCGATCAAGGCTTAAAATTTGCCGCCTTAACACTTTTGTGTGTAAGCAAAACATATTAATATGCTATCATTTTGTAAAATATAGGCACAAAAAGCCCTCCCGTCTTATATCACTACAATACGGAAGGGCGCAAACTTTAAAATCAAATAAAAACAAACGATCTACTGTCGCAATTTGTTTGCCATGTAACTAACACGCTTGCGCCTGCACTTATCCGACTCCCTACTACAATCTAATTTATTAGATTTGTATAGTTCTTTAGTTAGCTCTATGTAAAATTCCATTTGAGCTATTTTAACCGCCTCTAAAGCCTTTTCTTTTTTAAGTGCTAGCTTTCTATTCAGATTGTCAAACTTTCTCCTATACATAATTTATTCGTTTTAAATGGCGCCAATAAGAAACGGTAAGCCGGGAACGACACGGCCGGCGTTATCGATACGACTAGCCGAACGCCCACACGCCCCCTATTCCCTTTGGATTAGTCCCTTTGCCCCGACCGGACGAGGCCAAATACGTACATACGTTACCCGTGATACGTACCGACAAGGCGTATTTTGTCCGTCAATTTAACCACACAAAATACCCTTATAAGGGTTGTTATTTTGCTACTACATATAACGCGTAAGTATTTAAGCGACCTTAAACGCTATTGCTTTGATACATTGGCACGGCTATAACCCCGTGATACACTTGGAGCGCGCTACTCACACGACACACCAACATACGCCCTATACATGCGTATATACACCAATATACCCCGTGTTTTACACGGCCTATCCGGAAACCGGACGTATTAACCTGTCTTGATACAAGCCCAAAGAATAACGGTTCTTATCACGACCGGATACGAACCTAAACCACATTGTTAAGCGGCGGCCTATTTACACAAGCTATCGAACACCAACGGCTATACTCCTACCCACTTGTGTATGCTTATATCAATATGTTAAATATCTTACCTATTTAGTCTAAATCAGTGGCGCGACGAGAACGCATAGGTATGCCACCATAAAGCCCCCCTATTTAATCACATAGGGGGCAAATCATTTGTTATCTTTCGTTTTTTGGATGAGTAAGGTAGTACGTTACACACTTGACAATTAAATTATAAGTATATCGCTTGATAGGAATAGCCACCTTTACAATACGTTTATCAGCGCCGTTATAAGATTCATAATATACTCCAGACTCATAGGCTATAGGTTCATTATATCCAAAACGTTTATGCGTATTGCCTATTATAGCAATTTCGTTTATCTTATCCTCTGATAATTTCACATTCTTTTCCTCATCCTGCTTGTCGTAATATTCTCTTTCCACCTCTTTATATGCGCAAAAAGTATTGTCAACACGTGGAAGTATCTCTTTACAAAGTTGTATTACAACCTCTTTATCTTTAGCTAATGATACCAAAGCGGGTACAATTTCCCTATCTACCTTGATATCATTTTCCTTTAATATCTCATTTATCTCTTTACCAGATTTAAAAAGTTGGCACCATGCCTTTACGGCACCTGTCAATGTTTTCTCACTTGCTTTTTTTACCTCGTTTTGTACTTTGTTAAGATCTTTACTTGTCATTGGATTTGCCCATACCTTTGGGGCTTGTAATGGCTTCTGGTACGCCTGTTTGTTAATATTGTTATCTCACATTGCAAATATAATACATGTTTTATGACCAAACAAATATTTTACAATAAAAATTCGGAGATTATATGTAATAAATCTAATCAAATGTAAATGTATATTAAAATATTAGTTTATATTATTGATAATCAACAAGTTAAATACAAAATAAGCATTATTTTTTCGGCTCGCAGATCGTTTGCCGTTCCTGTTTCCCGTTCTTCGTGGATTGGGGGGGGCTGGTCCAAAAAACGGCAGCCCGACCGGGCCGATTTCGGGGAGGTGGTCCGTCCCACATATCTCCGCATATCTCCACATATCTCCGCATATCTCCGCATATCTCCACATATCTCCGCATATCTCCGCGTATCTCCACATATCCCCGCATATCTCCGCATATCTCCGCATATCCCCCATCCTCACCACCTATCCCGCGTATCCCAATATATCCGGCGTCCCAACATATTCCTATGTCCACATCCCTCATCCCCTCACGACTTAATAATCTCATTAATTTTATTATATTTGCGATATAATTAAAACATAACATATTATGAATAAAGAAGTTAAATACATGTGGGGGGGGGTATTCCCAACCTCCATAAAAACTTACGGCTATGTTTAGAAGAAGATTTAAATTATCCTACAACAATGTTGGCGATGGAGTTTATGCCGTCAATAAAAATCTGAGACTAATACCGGTATCAGAAGCTGATAATACTTGCGTAGCCGTAGCTTTAGTATATGATCGTCATAGGATTATGATCGAGAAGAACGAGGATTCTAATCAAAGCTATAAAGACGTTTCGGCAGGGTATAATAGAAGCTATTTGTTCTATTGGGGTGGATATGGTAGGGATCAGCCCGGCATTACAAATTATAATAAATTGGATGAGAGTAATAACGACGGTTATTTAAAATCTGAGCATGGTTCATACATCGGTACCCCTAACCTTTCGGCGAATATTACTACCTGGACAAGTGGGGCTTTATCTGATTGGGACGGGAAGACTAACTCTGAAGCGCTAAAGGAAGTGACTGAAGGAGGTGGAGGATATGATGGTTATGCGACAATCGGGCGTGTACTTAATGCGTTTTTAGCTAGTCCTGACGCTAAGGGATATAATGATTGGTATATACCATCATGCCCACGATTATCATTGATATGGATGAGCTTAAACAGTGTCAATAACGCGTTATCGGCTATTGGTGGACAACAATTCAATACTTCCAACACCTATTGGTCTAGTTCAGAGCGTAGTACCAACTACGGATGGAGATTGAATTTCTCCAGTGGACTCGTAGGAGGAGTAGCGAAGACCGCGAGCTTTCGTGTTCGGTTCATAAGAGATATAAAGTATTAATAATTATATAGTTATACAAATTAAAGGAATGGGTATATAGAATAATATATTCGTATTTTCACATTTCTCATTCCTTTAATTTATTAAGTATTCCATTTTATGATATTATGCCCAATACATTGTTAAGGATCTGGAACAAATTTATCTAAGTCAAAGTTCTTGGCGTAGTTCCATATTTTTACATACCCTATATATCCTGGTATTATATGTGCTCCGTATTCGATTGTTTGTGATCCCCCTATATTATATGTCACTGGTAGCGTTAATTTACTCATATATAATCTATCATACATATTTTCATATATCATTTGCCCGTCAACAAATATTTTCCCATGTGAACCTTGCCATGACCCCATATAATGAACCCATTGGTTTATAGGTAAATATATACTTTGTCTTGATATAAAATCAAAAGGAGCCACATTATTTGAACTAGAATCTTTATATATTCCTAATTTAAAATTACATAAGCTATTACCGTAGCCTCCCATGAATATATAATAACTTGTGTTCGGCTCAATATCTTTTGTCGATATATAAAACAAGGATTCTATGGCGTGATTCATGGTATTGTCAGGTTGTATATTGTCATTATTATAAAAAGACATTCCTCCATATATATAACCATTACGTGGGGAGAAGCCATATATTCCATCTATCTTGGTATCGATAAAAAAATTATCTTGATATATCTCCCTGTTATAAGGCGACAGATCCTTATGCCATGGCGCCTGCACGTATAATACGCTATCCTTTACCGGTTCTGACGGCGCTATAGGGACGCCTGATATTCTTCTTCTTAACATAATCCATTGTTTTTATGGAGGTTGGAAATACCCTCCCCCATTGAGTTAATTTTAATTAATTCCATATTATTATGCATTTCGCGCATACAAATATATGATTTATTATCCTACCGATATGACGGATGCTTAATCCCGTCCTGTCCTTTATCTTACCATATACGTAGTTCCTTGATACGACCGTAGCCAAATCACCTAACTCGTACAGTATCTCATTATACATCCTATGGATCTCGTTGTCGCGGATAACCGTACTGTCCCTTACATATATCTTCTCAACGTCCTCGTCGCGGAAGAAGATCTTAAGCTTATGAACTATGTCTCTAAACATGATTTTAGTTTTGTCCCAAAGATATGGATTTTTCGATATCCAGTCAAAGACAATACCTGAGAATCCAAAAAGGACGGGAGGCGGTGGTAGGACGGGGGAGGCCCGGAAGGACGAAGGCCAGCTCGTTCCCTTGGATTCCGTATCATGATGTGATAATAAATCATACTAAAGTTGAGGAGATATGATTAAGGATACGATGGAGCGGGATATAATAAATGAGATATCAGCGTTATTCGTGATGATATTCACGGCCGGGTTGATGTTTGTCATGCCGATGTTAGATATAGAGCGCGATGATATTACTATCATAACAGGATCAGGAATAATACTATCTTTTATATTAACCATAATACCTATCTTGCTTTCTTATGATATAAGGGATGAGATCATTGGGTTGATTGATGATATGGATAGCCGGATCGTGGTAGATACTTCGGTATATAAAACAAACCTGCCCTAATTAATTCCTAGGGCAGATATTAATATCGATTTGACTTCAAATACAATTCTATTCTATCAGCGGCCTCATTAGGCGTATGTTCATCCCATTCCCATGCCGTATCAAGTCCTGGGATATCAAACAGCTCCCAATACCGGTTCTCATGATGATTGGATACCTGTCCTGTCGGGAGTTCGGCCATGACGATGGACCATCCTCCACCGAGGCGTTCTTCCCCATCATGATGCCTATATGACTTACATGCCTTTACGTCGCCTTTTTTGGCGAGTTCATTGAAGAGGGCGGCATTGTAAGGCACGCGATACCTATATGGTTCGTTAAATGTATGATACCCGTCAGATACATTCCCCATATCATTATCGGATGAATCATCAACCCTCTCATATATTTTATCAAACAGGTGGTTTTTACATGTATAGATACTATCATCCTCTTCCTTGATAATACAATCTCCTACGCTTATTTTCTCATAGTATTGTTCATGGCGTTGTATATAACATACAGGTATGACATATGGCGCAAAACCTTTTGTATTACTGTTTTCATCGGTATATATTTTAGCCTTCTCGCCGATTAGATTCTTAACCTCATCACCATTAAAACCATCCCATCTTACGGCTTCTATTACTGATAATTTATTTTTATACTTACCCATAATTATTAGAATTATTTTCTTTTAACGTACTTATCTATCAAGTCTATTGATAGTTTAGCCCCAAGTTCCTCCTCCAACGGATCAAGGTAGTCCCGGCGCGGGCATCCGCCCCGCTCCACCTCCCTGAAGCCGGCCCCGTCCCGGATCCTGACCAGCCCTTTACTTGGATCCATGTCGATCGGATCCCGAGGCTCGTTCATGTTCTTAAACCTGCCTTCTATCACCTTAAATACATCGATCTTATGTTTCTTATCCTTATTCTTAGGCTTTATCTTAATTCTCCCGCTCATATCGATTTACATGTAATACGATTAACGTTATTATTGTTTCCGCGATAAGCGCGCGTAGATGTAAAAGATGAATACACCCTCCCGCGTACAGGGCATCTCCATCCATACATAACAGGATTTATTTGTTTATCGATTTCTTTCAACCCCTCGTTAGTGGTGGTTGACGTATTTTTTATTTTCCATATCATACATTATTTATCTTATCTGTACTACCAAATCCATTGTCACCTCTATCAGATTTTCCAAGATCCTCTAACGACTCTACCTCTTCCCATACGATACGTTCCCGTCTACGAATAAGAAGTTGAGCTACCTTACCACCGACATTACAATAATAAGGACTATGCCTATCCATTTTTCTGTGAACTATCATAATCTCCCCGCTATATCCTTCATCAATGGTAGCAGGGGCGTTTTGCATAATTAGCTCGCTATTAGTAAAACCACTACGTGGACGGATTTCCATCTCATAATCTTCAGGTAGTGCTACATGCACACCAGTATGATATATGATTCTTCCATTATCAAGTTCTATATCCTTAACGAACAAATCCATACAAGCATCCTGTTTATGAGCGTATCCAGGTAGCTTAGCCCCCTCTTCTAGCCATATCTTGACCTTACAGGTATCTATACCATCAAGTAACTCAATTACCTCTTTATAGCTCATAGGTTGCTCTGATGCCAATGAAATGGCTTTTGCCAATAAATCTTTGATCTTACTCATTTTATCTTGTTTTTAAATTCTTTCCCCTTCGGGCATTGTAATTTACATTCCTCACCACAAGCGGAACAGTTGGGTCTCATTCCGGGCACCCCTCTTCCCCCGTACGGCCAGTATACATAATCGCAGACGCTCCAGAACGCCTCCATCGCCTTGATCTTGGCATCGACGGTTATCTTATCCTTCACCTTTTCCATGCTTTTCCTGAACTCGTCTTTCATATCCTTCCCCTCTATCTGTCTGGCCTTACGCCTCTCATTCCACCAATTGTAGTAGAATTTGTCCGCCATCTTATAAGCTTCCGGGTCAAACTTATCACGATGCAGGATAGGGGCGTCTTTCACCTTCCTTATATTCCTTCCACAAACATAGACAAGCCCGGCGTAAGGAGGTACGTCCTTTGGATCCACCAACCCATCCGGCACGCAGTAGTAGAAGTAGTTGGGTCTACCGTACCTAGTCCAGCCTCCGGCCTCGTACAAGGCTTGCCTTCGAGCCTCGAGCCAACCTTGCATTACTTGGTGCTTTTCCTGTTTCTCGAAATCCTTGTTATAGTCAGCTAACGAGATCTTAACCTCAACCTCATAAGCGTACATAGATCTGGTTATAGCCAGATAATCGGATTCCCAATTATACACATACAAGTTATTTATCACCCATTTAGGAGATACCAAGAACTTTCTGTTCAGGATATCGAGTATATCCCTCTCCGTATAATTATTTGATAGCCGTACTCCCATCTCCTGTCAAAGGATTATTTCTGAATCCTACCGCCATTATAGCGTTCGATACCAATCTCCGTAATCCGCCCATATCCTTATCATGGAACGAGAAACTGGTTAAGTTATGTGATTCAGTAATCCTATCATAAGACTTTATCATCAACACAGCCACATACTCACCAATCATCTTCCCGTTCATAATATCAAGATCGATTATGCCGCGATCTATTAGATCAACCACATCCCATCCTGATGGTAGATACGTTTTTATCTGATTTATATCCATATAGTTAAATTATTAAATTTTATATAAATATATTTTATACATTTATCATCTCTCATTCATATATGAACGATTTATTAAATACGATATTCATTGTGATAAAAATAAATTAGTTTTAATAGATATCAAGCCATGGCTGACATATCTTAATCTCTTATAAGAGATATTCCTTTCGTTGTTCCCATCTATATCTTTTATTTTAAATTGTCCAGAAAGTCTTCTCGCGTAAATAAAACGCTCTTCTCCTTGAAACATTACCTTATCAAACAGCTTGAACCCGAAAACCTTAAAAGGAGATTGATTCATCCTTTTCTTACCTCCTTCAGGTATTTTCATCTTATGGATCCGCCTGTTATGACGACGAACTAATTTCAGCTTGTAATAATATCCAAGTCTCTCGGAGTCAAAATTCCTTGAAATCACAAAAGCGTCGGATACATGGGATTTTTCAATTCCATGGTTTATACGATCGTGTTTCGTTATATACCCGAAAGTCATCCTTACATTTGGATACAAAGATTTCAACTCATCGTACGATTTCCATTTCATGATACCCATGACGGCCGCGTCACGAAGTGACTTGCCTCTTTTTACCTTCAATTTTATATTCCCTTTATGAAATTCCTTGTGGCATGTCTCGCGAAGTGTTATAAGATTTGAAGGGGAATCTCCTCCAGTCTTACGTGACTCAATATGATGGATATTAAGAATAGGATCTTTTGACTTACCCTTACAATGCTGGCATTTACGCCCGTCTCTCGCAAGGACATACTCCCTTACATTCCAAAAACCTAATTGATCGCCTTCCTGATACTCTTTACCTGATATCTCTGGATTCTTGATCTTTTGAGTATCAAATTGGGCTACCTCGACGATGACACGGGATACCGGCAGGATAGAACACACGTTGTTAATAATACGGATATGGGCGTCAATCCTATGTCGTACCGAAGGTGCTACCCATCCTAGACGTTTGCTTTTCACCCTGTTTTCAAAACGAGGCTTCCTGTATCTCAACCTATTTCGTCTCGTTCTTCTTGACTCTCTTCTTGTAGACAAAAGTTCTACGATATCATTTCTAAGAATAACCTCACCGCTGTAAAGCTCCTTGCTTTTCGTCGTAGCGGATAAACCAACATGCTTGGTTCCGGCATCGACGCCTAACACAATTTCCTGTTTGTAATCGGATGTCTTGTACGTTAATTTGATGGTAAAAGGACATGTGTTTACAACGACCGCTTTGTTATCTTTTAGCAGTCGCCTAACCTTCCCACGCCTTGTCGTAGGCATCATCGGTTTACCATCTATGTCTTGTACATACACCATTTTACAAACTAATTCAATGTTTATTCAACATAAGTCAGGGTAAAAACCCTGTTAGTACCCATCGCCAATGTTATTGAAGGTTTTATATAGGCAACACTACGTCCCAAATACAAACATTGTTTAATCACCTACCTTAGAGCAAGGAACTTGGGTAAACATTCCTTGGTAACTATATATTCTCAAATAACGTAGCCTCTGTCTCAAGACTTAGGCTAATAACCTGACCGTTTCCGATATATGCAAAACATTAAATATTTTCCAACATTTTACATGTTATTTGAGGTTATACGGGAATATGTTTAAGAAAACACCATGTACCCCAACCACGACTCGAACGTGGATCCCATCTTTAGGGGAGATGTGCTACTTTCCTCTTGAGCTATTGGGGCGTATACCCTGATCCTCACGGACAAGGGTATCAAACAAAATCTAAACTCTAAATCTAATGACAAACTCTATTAATCCAACTGTGGACCCGGCCGGACTTGAACCGACAACCTACTGGTTATGAGCCAATTGCTCTTACCGATTGAGCTACGGGTCCTAAATATACCACATCGTCTTTCACAAGAGGATGTGGGACGGAATTTCTCGAAGTTTATATAGTAAAGTTATGAAACTATTGTCCAACATTCTAGCATATAGCACCAATCCTCGAACGGGAATGTCTCTACACCAGACCTACCCCATCCCGTCCCCCAACTGTTCTGTAGGACGAAGCCGGCCTTGTCCCAGCCGGTGAGGATAACGGCATGACCTCCCAAGTTCTGTCCTTGTCCTTGCCAGAATCGATTACAATAATTATAGCAATACAGACCTATAACCAGAGGCCCATTCAGCATCAACGCCACCTTAGCCGATACCGGATCTATGATCCTAGCGTAGCTATTTATCTTCTCCCCGTCAACGCCAACTTTCTTTATAGCCTTGATAGCGTCACGAAGAACCATCCCGTCCTGATCCTTATCCTCTCTCAGATCATATATATCGTAAGGAGATATTTTAGCTGGTCTTTTAATAGCCCTTATACTCTTTCTCCAATTAAGTATCTCAGCCAAGCTTATTGCCGCGCAAATATGGGAAGAACCTTGATCTACCACGCTATCGACATTATTGATCTTATACTCATCAGGAACAGCCTCATGCTGCATATTCATGATAGCGTCCCTATCATCCGCTGGTGATGGTATGTAACCTAGTCCGTAACTCATTTTTTATCTTTTTTATGATAATCAATTATCTTGATATTAAACGTATCGGATCTTTGCCTAACCTGTATTGACCCTCTAGCTTTTCCCTTGGCGTCGTACAGGGCGGTAAAGCCAAAGTTATCGACCCTGCCGTCATCCAGCGTAAACCTCCACTCCTTCCATTGACCCATCACGGTCCCGGAAGATACTATGGAATCCACCACATAAGATATATCAGTAGTATCGTACTCCGTATAATAGGTTCTAGATGTACTACATCCGACAGCCGCTAAGGTAAATAACGTTACCAAGAAAAACAAGATTCTATTCATCTTTCTTAGATTTTTTACGTTTCTTAGATTTCTTCTTCTCCTCAGTTTTATTCTCAACATTTACGTCATTGCCGGCATCGACGCTAGTAACCTCAGAGATATTATTTTCAGGTATATCGATATGACCGGAATTAGGATCCATCTTATCCTCATCAACAAAAACCTCATCAGAAACATCGTTGTCTAAAGCCCCTGGATCGACATGATTCTCCAGATACTTGATACGATCGGACATGATCTTGATCTGATCCTCAAGTTCAATGTATCTTCTTCTGGCTTCGCTTAGTAATTTGGATGATAGCTTATGCTTCTTCTCTATATCCATATAAGCCCGTTTAAGAGTCTCTTTCTCTTTTACCGACTCATTATATAACTCTCTTGATTTACTAAGCTCATTCCCCATCTTAACTATATGAGAATCCTTGGAATCTATATCCATATCAAGAGAATCGACAAGCGTATCAAGATACTTTATTTTCTCTTCCAATTCCGTTATATTCTTACGGGCATCCTCATAATCCCCTTTTAATCTACTTGAATAGCTAATAGCTTCATCAAGATCTTGTTTTAGAGTATCTATATAACTACTCTTTACTATCTTCAATCCGAACATCTTTATCACTGTTATAGGTTTCACGAATATCGGCCTTTATCTTGCCGACTATAATTAACTCAGCTATATGCTTATCTTTCTCGACTATAGCTATATCCTTACGGACATTAGTTACCCTGATCATGATATTCCCGTTATTAGACGACACGAATGGTGATCCTACCAAAGTAAGTCCCGTATCGCCGATAAACGACGGCAGCATCATCAACACCCCTATGGTATTGTCCGGGAACGATGCCCATACCCCTGTGTCTATATCAAGGACATCACCCTGTCCTAATGGGAAGGCATTACCCTGTTTAATAGGAATATCCTTACCCAACGAGTTCCGTGCTTTCGGGAATCTTACGGAGTTAAGGAAGATCTTTCCCTCTTTCTCCACCATCCCTACCATAGGTTCGCAATTCAGTCTAACCTCGTTTTGTTTATCATCCTGCTTCTCCTCAAACTCGTCAAGGTCTCTAGCTGATGTAAACGACTTACTCTCCAGAAGTTTTTTTAATATCCTCAATACTGGTCATTATAATTTGATTATTAAATAAACGATCTTCAATCCTAACTTCAAATCAGATGTCTTTTCGAACATCTCCCTAAGAGGTAAGATAGTAGCGTCAAGATCTGACGCTACCCATTCTCCATCCTTATAATACATATCCTTTTCCTCGGAATACGCTATACAAGATCTATGCCCTAAGTTCTTCATAACCGTATCTACCTTATTTTGGGTAGGCATCGAGACACGGTTCACTTTAGTAGATATATTAAAATTACTCTCCATTAACTTTCTGATTTTTAATTAGTTAATTAAAATGGAAGATCACTGTCGTCTCCAAAAGGAGGATATTGAGGAGGTTGTTGTTGACCTCCAAACAAAGGGGCTTGCGCTTGCTGCGTAGCCTGCTGGTATGATGGAGGAGGCGTTTGCGATGGAGCCTGCGTTGCGTATGACGGTGGGGGCGTCTGCGCGGTTGGCGTAGCGCCCATGCTTTGGCTTCTATCCTGTTCCGATTTTTCGTTTTCAGCCTTAAACTTTTCAAGATATCGTTTAAATACTTGAAAAGCGAAAGTATCTTGTGTCGTATAATCGAATTTCTTATTGCCCATAATATCCGTGCTCTCCACCCTATCAGGCCATCCGTTCTGTCCGTTCTTATAATATTGCTGGATAAGCTCGTCCTTCCCATCTGGAGTTTCCCTAGCGTATGAAATGAAAAAATTACCGGGAGCATATTGATCCCCTTTCCTAGCATGAGCAGGATTTATTACCACCTTACGTTTTAGGTCAATATTAGGCAAGTACCTTACCAGTGACTTCACGTAATTATTAATACCTCCTTTTTGAGTCATCAAAGGAACGTTTATGAAATAATTACCATCCTCATCACTTATCTTTATGGACACGTATTTGGCTTTTATCCCATTGAACTCCACTTCTCGCACATTGATATCAGACAAATAGCCTTCGATACCGTTCCAGAATACCCTCCAATAAGAAACGGCTCCGGTCTTCTCGTTTATATGCTCCTCGAAACCTTCCTTTGGCTCTCTTGATGACTGATATAATAGTCCGCTACCACTTACTTTAAAGTAATGGTTATTACCACCTGATGAATTTTCTCTAACTCCCATTTTATATATTTTTAAATATTAAACAATAACTGATGATGACAAGAAATACTCGTTCTTATTATCCTCCCCATAAATCTTATTGAAATGAGATTTATGGTCATGTTCGATAACCACCCTATTACACGATATGCTTTTTATGATACCAAGATATCTTCCACATAATACGTTACATATAATATCTTCACCATGATAAGACAAAGAAGCAAGTCTCTCCTTACATGATTTACCGGAAGACGGGTTCTCTGACATAATACCGCATCCTTTATCGGTAAATATCAACTTGCAATGATCGAACTCATTTACCTTAAGATTGTTTTGGAGGGCTTGGACGAGTAGATCCTTATCAAAGACATAGGTACTTGTTTTGACAAAATGCTCGTCCACGAACCTCCAATTTGGATAATTACCCTCAAAATGGGTCTCATACATATCCATATCAGGCGTAGAGAAATAAGTCTTAGTATCGTCCACTTTTATAGACAACATATCCGATGACTTATTGATATGCTTATCAAGCAATATCGCGGATTCGTTCGATACCGGGATAAACATCTTCTCTACCTTATCCTGATTAGGGACAAAATATCTGTAAATAGTATTTCTATCCGTACTTACTATATTAATATTAATATCATCAATATCAATGACCACATTCTCGATGCATGGATAAAAGTCATCTACCTCCGTATAATCGCTGGCTTTGTTAAGAACCGAAACATAATCGCTCATCTTAACCTTAATTCCTCCATCAAGTATCTTATGTACCTGCGGGAATGTATTGATATCAAAAGCCGGACAACTATACTCACCAGAAGCATAGCGGATCGTTATCTGATCTTTTTTATCTGAAAGCAGTATCGTAATCTCGCAATTCTTCTGTTTTTTCATGAACTTAATAAAAGAGCTTGCCTCTACCAAGAAAGAGAAGTTAGAGTCAGCCTCTACCTCCAATCGCTCTATAACACATACCTTTGCATTTACGGAAGTGATATAAGCCAGATTATTGACAACATCTATCTTAATATCCTTATAAAGGGAGTTGTGACCGGCATTCTTAACAACCGTCTCCAATTTGCCCAACTTCTCATTTAATGACTTCGACAAGCATCTTATAAACATAACGAACAACTTTTTATTACATCGCAAATATAATCATAATTATATTAATACAAATACAATAAATACTTAATAGTATTAAAATAGTTTAAACTTGCGTCTAATATACTCGGCTATAAGCGTAGCGTCACACATTCCGTCTTGTATCTTAGTAGGTTGTACTCCTTTTCCTGACCATGGTTTCACGAAAGAGACCAAAGGGAAAAGGCGCATGGCGCATCGGATGGAGGTAGCCTTCGTGTCTAACTTCGCCGACGTATACACCCGATCGGATGTCGTATGAAGCTCCTTCTGCCAGGTCTTTGGTTGCACCTCCTCGAACATGAACCTAACATCCGGGTGAGATCCGTATCGCTCCATCATCTCCACCATCATAGCGAATAGGGCGTTCGGTTCCCGGCGTCTCCCGCCAAAGGTGAAGTTGCTGGCGGCCGAGCTGTTGTGGATGCTGTGGACGTCCTCGACGGCGATCGCCAGCGTCCCGCCTCCCTCTTCTTGGATCTTGTCAGCGGCATCGAGGAAGAAACTTGATATAGCCCTAAGATCTATATCTCCCTTAGCCGATATCCTTGGTGTCATAATTACCTTAACCTCCCCGTTCTCCGGGATCATAGACAATCCTCCGGTATCTATACCCGGATCTATTCCTATAACTGCATTCATATCAGGAACAATATTGAATTATTAATTTATCCTCAGTGATATCTTTAACCATATCACGCACATCATCCACAGATATACTGTTATGTACGTCATATGAATCCATTATCCCATTAAATCTTGACATTACAAAAAGATATGTAGTTCTCGTAGTAATCATCAATATTCATCATATTTAACTTATCAGATAACTTAGCCATCCTTAAGACAAGCTCTATATTGTCATTATTCGCTATATGATGAAAATTATTGACATAATCAATCGCACAATCTTTTGTGATGTTACATTTATCTGGACTTACATCAATTATTAAGCTAGCAATTATTCTATTCGAGTAATTCATGTATCTCTTGTTTACAGAATAGCATAATCCGTTATTTCTAAGATAATGAAACATAGAGAAATTATAATTGCCACACATCATAAATAACACGATAAACAATACACATAATTTCTTGAAATCACAATTATCCAATATAAACGACACATATAACTGTCTTGGGTTCTTCTTGTATTTATAAATACCATATTTAGGATCAGATACAGCAAATTCCTTAAGCTTATTACGATAAAATGAGTTGATATCAATAGTATTCGACAATTCTGTCATATCTAATACATGTTTATCCACGAAATCATCGCATCCATATAAATGAAATACTATCTCTGATTTATTTAATATCGCATCTCGACATAATGTAAGGTCATCTTCCTTTATTTTACCGACAGATCTTTTAGTACCTAATATATTTACAAAACAACGCTTATCTATTCCAGATAATTCTATAAGTCTATTATCATTAATCCATGATTCATCATTATCAATCTCGGTTAGTATAACATTCCTCTCGCTTTCTATAAAATCGCTGCTCATGTCTGGATTTACTATAGAATTATGAGCGAACTTAATACATTCATCAATATTGGCATCAGGTAATGCAAGTCCCTTGAATACAATTGATCTTTGATCGGTATACCCATTAAAATCAAAGAATAGCTTATCGCCAATGTTATCTTCACGTTTTATCGCTATATGCTCATAAAAATGAGGCAATCCTTTCCTTGACATTAATATAGATACAATATCAGGTATCTCAGCGCATACTGATCCAATAGGAATATTCATCCCGCTATCGTAATAAAAGCATCTACATCCTAGATCTTTTATCAGTCCTGTGTATATTCTCATATCTTGAGCGTATATAATGAATGAAAATCCTCCGGTCTGAACACCTGTATTGAGTCATCCGGATACATACCTATATAATAACCGTAAAAAGCCCGCAGAATGCCATTTTCTAGGCTTATATCCAAAGCCTTTACCTTGTGACCATCAACCATCAAATCAAGTTCCTTGGTTCTTTGGGATATCTTGTCGAACCATTCAGGTATAGGATCAATCCCGTACCTGAATGCGTTTACTGTTGATTTTATAGAGATATACGTACCCATGATCAGATAAGATTACAATCATCACGTTTAACAACCTTAAAATCTCCCTCTCTAAATAATAAAACTACGTCAGTTCTATTATACTTACACTTCTTGATATCCACCAAATGGTAAGAAGCCTCCCCTACGGCGGGGCGAACCGGTCTCAATACGGCTACGGCTATATCACCGCCAAGCTCAACCCCACCGGTTACACCTTGTAAGCACATGAATATATATCCCTCAAACTCATGTTTCTTGCCTATAAACTCGCTCATAGGAATACCTACAAATAGATAGGTCTTTACATCCTCTTTTTTTACCTCTATAGCGTTCTCAACACTAGAAGGTATTACGTCTACAAATTTTGCTCCGATAGCCATAACCTCAAATATTTAGTTTAGTTCTTAATTCTTGACACAATTCTTGATTGTCTCTCATGATACTTAACGTATTATCCACTCCATTGCCTACCCGGACCTCTCCGTACCAGTACCATGATCCTTTACGGGTAAAGATACCGGTTTCCTCGCATAACTTCAAAAGTTCAAGTTCCTTGTCAAACCCAACTCCATAATATAAGGCTGTCTCGGCTATCTGGAACGGTACGGCGGTCTTATTCTTCAGCACCTTTATCCTGACCTCATGACCTACTGAAGATCCATCCTCACCTAATATAACCTTCTTTCTCGCCATCTCCATACGGATAGAGGCATAGAATTTAAGGGCGTTACCACCGGTTGTTACCTTCGGATCGCCGTATATTACACCGATCTTCTCCCGATACTGGTTGATGAATACCAGAACACAATCGCTTTTGTTTACGATCCCGGTAAGAACTCTCATGGCTTTTGACATCAACCGGGCTTGCAATCCCATGTTACTATCCTCCATATCACCCTCGATCTCCTTCCTCGGGACCAAGTTCGCCACGGAATCCACGACAATAAAGCCTACCTTGCCGGACTCCACCAGCTTGGCTGTGATGTCAATAGCCAATTCCCCGTAGCTTGGCTGGGAAATAAGGAACCGTTTAACGTCCAATCCCATCTTCTTGGCGTATTCGATATCAAAAGCATTCTCCACGTCTATTATAGCTACCAGCTTATCGGGGTGCTTTTTCTGGAACTCGATCATACTTAATGTACACATCATGGTCTTTCCACAAGATTCCATTCCGACCAACTCATGGATCCGGCCTACCGCCCATCCGCCGCCGAGAGCCTTGTCTACCACCAGCGAACCAGTGCTTTCCCTTGGTATGGATATTATAGGCTTATCATCGCCGAAGTTCATTATCGAGCCTTCTCCAAGCTCTTTATTTAAAGATGATACTAATTCATCTACGTCTGAAAAAAGTTCTTTCTTAGCCATTATAGTCCGTATTCTTCGAAGTTAAATAAATCCTGTTGCTTCTTTATCATACCCTTACCGATATCAGATATCTTCTCCGGCAGGAACACCCCATCGTTATCATCCACCTTCTCCATGAAATTTGATACATTCTCACTTAACAATATCGCGTTATCATTAGGTACTGATTTTAGATAAAGACCATCAATTGATCTACACCTTGAAAGAGCGGTATATATCTGACCGATCTCAAAAGCCCTACTCATATCAACGAATATATTGTCTAATGTCATCCCCTGAACTTTATGAGAAGTGATAGCGTATCCTAATCTTAACGGATATTGAATGATATAACCACAAGACGTTCCTTCTAAAGATCCATCTACTTGCCTATATTTCATCTTATCCCATTTTTCTTTAGTTATATAAACCTCACTTCCATCGGAAAGCTGAACCGATATAGCGTCATCACATGGGTCTATATCTGTTACTACACCCATAGAACCATTCACATATCCATTACCGTTCCTCGTTATTATAACCTTAGCTCCTACTTTTATTATAAGTTCATCCTCACATGGAGCCGCAGGTTTTTCACCGAATATCTTAGCCTCGAATTTAAACACCTTATTATCTATCTTATCAAGATTAGATTTGTTTATCTCATAAGCCTCCTTATTGGTTGAGCATATTACTATAGTATCATTCATATTCTCAGGGTATATCACCCTTGATTTTAGGATAGATCTAGATTCCTCGGTAATAACCCCACATCTTATATCCTCCAATACAGACAGAAGTTGTGGGTCTTTTTGACGGAATACCTTATCGAAGGTAATTACCGAGAATCCTGAGGCTCTTAATGCCTTTGACGAGAAAAAGAATCGGCTTTCATAATACTTATCAATAAAATCATCAACGGTCACTACAGGAGGTAATTGTGACAGATCGCCGAACATAATCAGCCTAACTCCACCAAAAGGTTCCCTGCTTCGTTTGCATTGTCTAAGTATATCGGCAACCTCATCAAGCAAATCGGGTCTTACCATACTAATCTCATCGATAACGATAGTATCAAGATTCTTTACCTTGCTTTTCATGAACGGACTTACATCAACCTTATTTGATAACATATTCCTCTCTACTGAGGGGATGTAAGGATCGTTTTTTATAGCGAAGAAAGAGTGAATGGTTTGTCCTCCGGCGTTCAGTGCCGCAACACCAGTGGGGGCTACTATAACACATTTACCCAAGAACTTTACGATACGTCTCATGAACGTACTTTTACCACTACCAGCCCTACCGGTAATAAATAGATTCTCCCTAGTGGTGAAAATCTTTTTCAAGGCACGACCTTGCTCCACGTTTTTATCCACCGTCATAATATGACGAAGGAGGTCGTTTTCATTTTTAAAATCTTCTTTTACCATATCTTTTTATGGTTTATGGTACAAAGATACGAATAGTTATAATTAACTATTAAAAATAAATGTGAATAATATATAAATATTAAATTTTATATCTGATACTCAAATCATCCAGCTTTGCTCATCTCGACCCCTTTTACTCTTAAGAAAACGTCTCTTATATAATCTTCTGCGATGATTATATGCATTATCGTTCCTCTGTATGATAGTCTTAGGTGTCCGATAGTTACGCTTTTCCTGTCTTTGGTATTGACTATTCCATTGTTTTTCTTTACTTCATCATATAAATCAGATATAGTTTTACAACACATGCTAAGAACGTCTTTTATCATCCGGTATACCGTTCTTTGGGATATTAGCATCATACCTTCTTTTGATAGCTTTATATTCAATCTATTCATAAGATATGACACATTGAATTTGACGGTTCTTTTTTTAGTTACCTTATATATCTTATTTATATTTCTGTTTCTAGCTGAGAATATTATTTTTGATAACATCTTAACTCTATTTAATTTACGACTTTTGTTAGCCATCCTTCTTCTGGTATTAGAATCAAGACTTTTATCAAGACAGGTATATACAGATTCTCCTTTCTTTACAAACATATCCTTTATTCTTGGGGTCTTGCTAGCCTTATGCTTGTATTTTATGATATCCGATAAAGCTATCATAATCTCTCCTTCAGCCCAAGCCTTTAAGCTTATAAGCTGGTAGTTCATATCCTCATGAGAATCCCTTAACACATGGCGGTAGCAGAAATAAGCGCATCCATCTGATAGGATATCAATAAAATCATTGGTATTGATCTCTATCTGATCTCTATTCCCGCCATGCATCCTATTTCTTAGAAGCACATGTTTGAATACGTTTATGATAATAAGATATATCATTGCCATCTTACATTCATCACTGATCTGAATACCTGATCCATGATACTCCTCATGTTTCAATGAATATTTTATAGCTGTCACTTTTTTGCCTTCCTTATTGGTAACAGGTTTAAAATCGACTGGACATATAAGTGACCCGGCTGGAAGTTTTACGCATCCTAGCTCATCTTTTTTGGCCTGGATATTACGTGGAGTATATCTTTCGGTAAGAATCTTATCGAAATTTGATTTCATTATATGTAAAATTCCTATCTTTGTTCCCATAGAAGATTTTATTTGCTGCGAATATACAAGTTTCATCAATACGAAACAAGTTATTCGGATGGATGGGTAGCCTGTGAAGGTCACCCATTTGTTGTTTATACGAAATTGTCGTAATAAAATGGGGGGGGTAAATCCCTGTGTTTGTGGAAGATCATTTTTGACACAACACTTGTTACGCGTGCGTTAATAGGTATATTTATTAAATATAATTAACTCTATAAACATATACTACTTTCTAATATCTCTATCCGTACACAGAACCTCTCCTGACGTCGAGTTCCTGTGTACTCCACTTAAAGTCTCTATTTAATAAAACATTGCTTTTTACCGCCAAGATATGGCGCCGTCATGCAGGATACCGCAGGATAAACCTGGTAGAAGCCGTATCCTATACCGGAAGCCGGTACCCCGGTAGGGGGATCGGGTGGAGCAAAAGACAAAGAAGAAAAAGCGAGGTCATGTGCGGTCGCTCACGCTCCGGCCGTCCGTATCTTCTACGGCAGGCTCCATCGCCCAAGGCTTCCCATTTCCCCTTGGCTTTATATCCCATAACATAGCAAGAAGGAATCCAAAGGGAAAAGGGGTGGTCACGTCCCTTGAGGCAGGATAGGGCTGTCCACCGCCGCTCGGAGGCATGTATGGTCTGTGCTCCACTGGCCTCATTGCCGTGGCTTACGGTGGACTTATCTGGCTTTCCTCCGCCACTTCCACCGCCTTTTCCCATTTGGATGTTCTTAAATACATGTTAATCAGCATATATTATGTTGATTATGGCATAATTTCTTGACAACGATATTTTTTTTAAGTAGTTTTGCTGAAAACTAATTTTATATGGCTGAGCAAAGGAAAGCTTTCGTATTTGCGTTGCCTTATGATACTAGACTGGATATGATCCAGCAATTCTTAAGGATATACAACGGCTATCTGGATTCTAAGGGTAAGAGCTTGATTACCGAAAGGACGATAAACTTACTTTCTTTCTACATCAACTACGGATATTCGGATGATACCAGGGCTAAGTACATGGATTGTCATGGACAGAAGGAATCTTACGTCGCTGTCCTGAACAACGAGCTTAAACGTGGGGGTTTTCTGGTGGACAAGAAGAACGGGAACTTCCGTACCCGTGAGCTGTCTATTGAGATGAGAAGCTTACGTAACTATTTTATTCTTGACGGGGAGGGTGATGATACCCGTGTAATGGGGTTTGTGTTCAAGAGAAACAAATTGGATATTGATGGGTAGGAATCTTATTTCATTCGATAGGGATATCGTGGATGAGGTGGTAAGAAGATCTGATGGGAAGTTTACCAAACAACAGGTAGAGTGGTGCATGAAAGCATCCGTATCTTACGTCCACCACCTAGCTAGGTATACTGACAATATATCTATCAGAATCCCGTTTATCGGATACGTTATATGCAATCTCCGAGAGATGCGGGTAAGGCGTGATAAGATACGCCGGATATTTGTCAAGGAAGGTAATCGTTATCCGGATGAAAGGATGCCTATTGAGCTTGATTGCCTTGATAAGAAGATTAATGCGATAGAGGATATGGAGGGGTTGAAGAACGGAGATCCTCTTATACGTGATAACCATGAGGCCATGTATCAATGTCGGTATGGAATGACATGGGAACAATTACAGGATTTTCAACAAAAACGGTTTAAAAAATAATTATCGTGCAAACAATTGGTAAAGCCCAAGTAATAGCCCAAGCTTGGGAAGACAGTTTATTGGGTAGGATTCCTAAGGATAAGAAAGATTATCCCGAATGGTATAAGAATCGTCTTGAATTATGCAAGAAATGTCCTAAGAACTCTTCTAATATTAGGTTCTTTAAATTGCCGCCTAAGGTATTATTCCATAGATTGATTGGAAGACCGGGATGCTCGTTGTGTGGTTGTTTTATCAAGGAGAAGGCTTGGATGAAGACCGAGGTATGCCCATTGAAGTTCGTGGAAGGAGAGAAAGCCAAATGGAATGCTATGGAGGTGATAACGGCCGATCATAACGATTTTAATATCGAGAGCCCTAACGATTCCTTTGATATAGGACTTACGGATGACGAGAGCGAGTTTTATCTAAATATTTTTGATCAGAAAATAGGTGATAAGATAGAAATCGTGTTATTTATCACCCATAAAGATGGTTTCCATGTCAAGGAGCATCATCTTGGATGTGGATGTATGGGAGACGTTTCATATAACAAACATCCTGACAATGAGAATAGAACTATATTTAGGATGACATTGGATACCTCAAAATATACGGAAGGTCATTTTGAGAAACATCTATCTCTTATGGGTTATACGAAGGATGATCCTGAACGTAATTTCAAACATTTCCCGCTACGTATTATAGGGGAAGCTTATAAGTAAATACTATGCGAAGTCCCGTAAGAAGTAAGATGGATGATCGTATCCATGCCCTTATTGTCATGGAAGTCGGATGCCGTGAGTTGCCTGAATATTCGTTGGGTGATATACTTTACTCCGCTTTAAGGAGGATAGCTAGGGCTAATGGTGGTAATGTCCGCTTCTTGCGGGATGTTAGTACCAGGGATTTATTGAGGTCTATAGACCAAAGCATCAGTGATGAGATTGAATTAAATAATAATAATTATAACGTGTGATTATAATGGAAGAGGATAAGGATATCAAAAAAGAGATCAGGGATTATCTTAAAGAAGAGGCGAATACTCATATAAGGCATTGGATAGCCATAAAGCGTGAGAGCAAGCGTCTGTATAGCGATATTGAAGATAGGACTAAGAAGATAGCCCTTAAATCATCTTCGTTGATAAAAGAGGAGGATTTTGTCGTTCTTCATGAGATGACCCATAAGATACAGATGTTGAATATAGAGGCTGTAAAAGTCAATTCTAGGTTGATGTTCATAATCCAGTTGGCTACCAGCTTCGGTATGGATCTGGATTTAGATACGACATATGCGTCCACCGCCAAGAGCATTATAGAAGACAGAACGTCTGGATTCGTGTTTTATGATGACAAGGAACGTCTTAGATATGCTGACAAGGAGCTTGAGGATATGTTCCATGACATGAGCGTGGCGGAAGTAAGTAAGATCGGGGTTGTTCAATCTTATGAGCTTCTTATGAAACAGTATAACGAGTTTAAGGATATGAAAGCCAATGCCACAGGGAAGACGAAAGCCGACGAGTAAGGATGTTGATCGGGTTAATGACAATCTTGAGGTCATATCCAAGGCCGTGGATGATGCCAAGGCTTATATTGATAAGCATCCTTGGGACAAGGAGAAGCCGGAAGATATGGCAAGGGCGTTCGATTTCATATCCAAGTTGATCGATAAGATCAATTCATGGAATGAATCGTATATGGAAAAAAGCGGAATCATGGATGTATATAGGTCTGTAAGCAATGTACAGAAAAAGGAACGTAAGGGTCAGGTCTCTGGTGGAATCGAGTCTGTTTTAAAGGATATTATAAAATGAGTCTAAGCACGAGTCCAGAATTTTATGTAAACATGAAAAATCCTCCTGTATGGAACGATCTGTTCGGTTGGGAGGATCAGGATGACGATGTTAAGCAGTTCTTTAAAGAAGAGGCTTATAAGGTCAAGTACGGGGTGACTATCAATGGTACGTTCATCCCCCCATGGCTTTATTGGCATGTTAATTTCTTCCCCGTATTCCAGGATCTTCCAAACGGGGAACGTGTGCCAGCGATCAGTCGTTTGCGTGATAACGAATGGTTTTTCGCCGAGATGTACCAACGTGCCCGTCAGGAGAAGAAAGGGTTGGGGATGTTTGGTACTCGTCGTTTTGGCAAGGCTCTTCTGGACTCGGAGCTGATATATACTCCTTATGGACCTAAGAAGATAGGGTTCTCTGATATCGGGGATATCATATATGGCGATGATGGTAAGCTTACGACTATAGCAGGCGTATATCCTCAAGGATTCGTTGATATGTATAAGGTTACGTTTGAGGACGGGCGCAGTATAGTATGTTGCGGTCAACATCAGTGGAAGGTTAAATATCATGGTGATTATAAAGTCATGAGCACCATGGGTATCATCCACTCTGACTTCCAGAAGATGACCATAGACATAGGGGAGGCCGTGGATTTCCCCGAGCGGCGGTGGCTGATGTCGCCCCATCTCCTTGGGTCTCTGACCGCCTCTTTCCTTTGTGGATCTACCGACAGGATCTTTGAGTTAAGCAATAAGGAGATGGATGATATTATTTATTCATCCAAAAAACAGAAAGAGTTGTTTATAAGCTCATTCATGAAGATAGCTTGCGGCATAAGTACTGGTGACGATCGTTTTAAGGTCGTTTACAAAAGTGAGTATATTATATCCTTCGTAAGAAGAATATTCTGGTCTATGGGATATTATTGCGTCATGGATGGCGATGATATGCATATATCCAAGACCCATAACAGACTTAGGATATCCGATATAGATTATTACGGGAAGTATAAGGCTACTTGTATTGAGGTAGATAATAAATCTCATCAGTTTCTTACTACCAATTTTGTCGTATCCCATAATACGACCATCATGTCATCACTTCTCCAGATGAACGCTACCATGACGATCGGGCTTAGCCATTCCGTGGTAGGTTTCAGCGATAGCGATTTATCTAATATAGGTGAGTATTGTGAGTATGGTCTTGATCATGTGCATCCTTTTTTCAGGATCAACAGGACCAAGACCGACTGGAGTTCGGGCGTTACATTAGGCAAGAGGATGTCAAATGGCGTACGTGATATCCATGCCATTATCTCTATAGCCAACATCAACATGGGTAGGAAGACCTCCACGCAGAAGACGGCTGGTTTGACACCGGCTACGGCTATTTTCGACGAGGTTGGTAAGGGACCTATCAAGAAGCCTTACACGGCCGCCATGCCGTCCTACGACACGCCTTACGGCTGGCGTCTTAGCCCTATCTTGGCTGGTACTGGTGGTGAGGTAGAATTATCCAAGGACGCTCAAGAAATGTTTTCTGATCCTGAGACCTACAATCTTCTGGTTATGGACTGGGATATTTTAAATCGTAGGGCCATGAAAGGGAAAACATGGAAAGAACGGAAATGGGCGATGTTCGTTCCCGGTCAGATGGCTAACTCCGGTGTTAAGAGAACTATAGGATTGGGCGATTATCTTGGTAAGCCTGATGACAAGAAGCTTAATAAGATCAAGATCGACGCTACTGATTTCGATGCTAGTACCAATAAACTTAATGAGGAACGGAAGAAACTATCTACAAAAGATAGGGTTGCGTACACTTCTCATACTATGTTCTATCCATTTACGATCGATGACTGTTTTTTAAGCTCATCCCAGAACCTATTTCCGGTCGAGTACGCTATCAAGCATAAGAATGATCTCCTTGAGTCGGGGCAATATAGCGGTATGCTGTGTGATGTCTTTCTTGAGTCAGGTAATAAACTGGGGACTACTAAATCGAATAAGCAACTGGCTGGATTCCCGTTTAGCGGAGGTGTTATTGACGCTCCTGTCCAGATATTCGAGATGCCTCAATCCAATAGGTTTGATGATTTTATTTATGTGGCGGGCCAAGATCCGTATAAGCAGGCCAAGTCTGATACTCCTTCATTGGGATCCTTTTATATATTCAAAAGGCGTGTTGGTATCCGAGATCCTTATGCCTATAGAATAGTTGCCTCTTACGTATCCCGCCCATCATCTATAGACCAATTCTGCCGTACGTGCGAGATGCTTCAGAAGGGATATGGTGCTATATGCCTTATGGAGAACGCTGACCAGATGTATGAGCAGTATCTTAATCGGAAGAGCGGTATGCCGGCATCTTTCTTCTTATTCGCTGGTGAGGCTATAGCCAATAAGTATGTGAAGGCCGGCTCCCGGCAGAATAGCAAGCTGGGGCTATATCCTACCCCCGGCAACCAGAACCTGCTCTTCTCCTGTGTGGTGGATTATTGCTGGCAGGATTTCGTTATTGGTTATGATGATAGTACCGGTCTTGATATAACGGTTAAAGGTATTGAGTTGATTGATGATATAGCTCTTTTGGATGAGATAATACAGTATAAGCCCGGATTGAACGTCGATAGGATAATAGCCTTCGGGCATGCGTTGGTTCTCGCTAGGTATTTTGATGATAATAACTACATGCCTAAATCGAAGATAGATGAGATGAATAACGCTCGTAAGGAAGATGCTTATAAACACCATGAGGTATATGCCTCTGCCTTTGGATCGGTATCTATAGGAGCTTTTAGGTAAATGAATGTCAATTAAACGCCTATCTTTGTTGTAGATAAAATTGAATAATCATGGAAGTGTTTAATAGAGATCATTCGTTTCCAGCAAAAGGAGCGTTATTAGGATTACCTCCTCAGGCTATTTCCACGAAGAAAAAGAACAGGAAATGGAAGGAGGATTGTATGGACGCTCTTGAGACGATAGGGTTGAAACAGTATGATCGCAACCAGATGTACCGTGACTATTATCTGATGGCGGATGGTAAGTTATCTTTTATGGAGATGGCGGATGTTATCCCTCAGTTAAGGAACGTACAGAAGCTAAGGAGCGATATAAGGATACCTTCTTTCTTGAAGCATTATGATATAATAGGTGGTATCGTAAATGCCTTTGAGGGATGGCTGACAAACCTACAGGATAAGTATACGGTTAACGAGGTAGGGGATATGGCTATAAGTGAGTATGAGGATACGATGTCAAACTTACTTCATCGTCATATACAAGAACAGTGGGATATTATCGTTAATCAGCGTCTTGTGGAGGCCGGTCTTGATCCTACGTACAATGAGTTTAATTCCGAGGAGGAGCGTCAGGCTTACGTTCGGCAAATACGACAGACCAAGGCGTCTATGACCCCTGATGATATCCAGAGGTTCATGAGTACAAGATGGAAGACGCAGGCGGCAGTATGGGGGGATCATACGATCGAGGCTGACCGTAGCCGGTTTTATATGGATGAGCTTGACAGGGAGAATTTCCGGGATCGTCTTCTTAGTGGAAAGACGTTCCGTAATCATTTCGTTGGCTTCGACTACTATCGTCCGGAGGTATGGAGTCCGATGGAGGTATTCCATCCTGACGTGAAATACCCGCAATACGGATCTTATGTAGGCCGTCTTCATTATTACGAGGGTGTTGAGTTGATATCAAGATACGGCCATAAGATGACGGCCAAAGACAAGCGTCGGATTATGGGAGGTGACGATGATTATGAGGGATGGGTATCTAATGACGGTGCTAGGTATGATTGGAAGAAAAAGAAACCGTCTATTACCGGTATGTATGAGAATGAGGTTATTCCATGGAAAGGATACCATGACTATGAGTCTATAGTCGCCGCTGAGGACTATTATGGTGTGCCTATGGGAGAGTACCATACCTTCGGACCTGACGGGGAGGAACACACCCAACCCCGCTTCTTGCCCCGCTTCCATCCCTTTGGATATTTCAACTCCGGTATGGCCGATGGTAAGAGATATGAGATAGACTCTCGCCTTTTTAGGGTTATGGAAGGATATTGGGTATCCATGAAACCGGTATTCTTAATAACTTATATGACAGAGACCGGGATGGTTGATCAGGAACTTGTAACCGATGAGTTGCTCCCGGAATTCTTGGAGAAGAATGGCATAAAGAAAGTAAAGAGGGTTATGGCCGATGCTGTTGGTGATCCTGAGGTGAACACCTATATCTTGGAGTATGTCCCTGAGGTTAGGTTTGGCGTTAAGATCACCGGAGGTAATTTAATGGATAAGCCTATATATATTGGTGGGGATCCAATACCTCATCAGATACATGGTGATAGCAGTCTGTATGATTATGTCATTCCGGTTTCTGGATTTATAGGGGCTAGTCTCGCTGATCGCATACAGCCGTTCCAGATGATGTATAACCTTGCTATGAACCAGCTATACAATAACGCCGAGAAGGAGATCGGTAAGTTCTTCTTAGGCGACTTAGGATTCCTGCCTACGGAATATAAGGATATGATGGACAAGAAGGGAGCTTTGGCTACTTTTATGCAGATCGTTAAGTCCGTCTCATTTATGGGTGTAGGTGGTAATGACACAAACAATCCTTACCAGAATCCGCAGATGAGCAGCATATATAATCAGTTCGGTGTATATGATCTTACTAATACGGATCAGATAAGATCCCGTATGGAAATGGCGTCTTACGCCTATATGATGGCTTATAGGATGATAGGTATATCCGAGCAAGCGATGGGTCAGTCAACTAGATACGAGAGTTCTACGGGCGTAAAACAGGGTGTTAACGCTACTATGTTACAGACTCAGACTTATTTTAATGACTTTGATGATTTCAAGAAACGGACATTGGATATTCATCTGGCTGTAGCCCAAGTATGTCAGAAGGAAGGATATGATTGGACCGTGATGTACAGGAATAGCGATCTGTCCTTGGCTTATGTCAGTCTTACCGATAACAGCCTGTCGTTACGACATCTTAATGTTATGGCTGTATCTAATTCCAAGAAGCGTCTGGAACTTGAGAACCTGAAGCAATATATATTACAGACAAATACATTAGGAAACGACTTGCTTGATATTACTAGGATGATGAGCGCCAACTCAACGGCCGAGATGAATCAGATCGGTAGGGACGCTAGATCTTACGCCGATCGTGTAAGGCAGGAAGAATACCAGAATCAACAGCGACTTGTCCAGCAACAAGCAGAGGCCGAGCAACAGGCACGTAATGATGAGCATGAGAAGGATAAGGAGCTGGCTTATATCAAGGGTAACTTCGATTTACGGGGTAAGAGCATAATGGCCGCCGGTCAAGCGGCAAGGACTCAGGATAACGCAGAGGGAATGGATTATGTGGAAGCCATATCTGACAGGGCGTTAAAGGAACGGGATCTTGATATCAGGGAAGAGGATATGAGAACCAGACAGGCTAACGCTGAGGCTGAGCGAAGATCTCGTGAGGAGATAGAGAAAGGGAAGCTGGAATTAAAAGAAAAGGAGATAGACGCTAGGAACAAACGTTCTGATACAGATAGGTTTACGTCAATAATAAACAAGAATTGATTACAAGTTTTGTAAATATTTTTACAAAATCTGTAATCATTTTGGCGTAAAATTCTGTCATATACTATAATGGGTTTGATTTAATTGGTAATTGGATTAATAATACTTTTGTAAAAAGCAAAAAAGGAAATTGTATGAATGACATGGGTGATTTCGCTAAGGGTTTTAAGACCATGAGTGTCGAGGAACTTTTTTACCGTGGTGACGGTGATGGCGATAAGAATAATATCGAGGGTAAATATGATAAGGATGGTAACCCTATAGGTGATACCAATAAAGAGCCTGCCGACGGCGGAGCGGCTGAAGGTGGCGGGGATAAGGGCGGCGACGCTACCAACCCAGACCCGGATTCCTTTGGCGAAGGCGGTACTGATAATAATGTAGTATCAGGATTTAATGGAAAATCTTTCTTGGAGAAGATGGCCGCCAGAGGTATTATTGACAGTATCGATAACCTTGATATTATGGTAGATGATAAGCCAGTCGATCTTTCTACTATCACGAGAGAGGATGATTTACTCGATATAGTGGAGGGATTGATCAAGGATAAGGCCGATGAGTTGCTGAAGGATAAGGTTGATACCGGTTCTATGTCTGACTTTATGAAGAAGATGATAGAGGTGGATAAGGCCGGTGGTAACGTTGGCCAACTATTAAGCCAATATCAGAGTATTCAGGCTCCGTTGGATAACCTTGATATGAGTAATAAAAATGATCAGCTTGCGGTTATCCGGCATTATTATAAGATGTTGGGTATGCCGGAAGATGAGATAAAGGATAATATGGAAATGATGATTGGTAAAGGCGATGAGTTTATCGAGTCTAAGGCCAATAAGTTTCATGATATCCTGAAAAAGGAGATGGACAACTTTATCGAGGAGGAGAAAAAGAAGTCCGAGAAAAGGAGACAGGAGTTAGTTGAGCAGATGAAAGTCTATAAGAAAGGTCTAAAGACATCTATAAGCTCAGGATTTCAGTTGACTGATACGATGATAGGTAAGGCTGTCGATTTCGTTACCAAGCCGATAGACAATCAAGGTCATACGGCTATAGATAAAGCTTATTCGGAGGCTATCAAGAATCCGGACATGGCCGCTGATTTGGCCTTGTTCTTGATGAATAAGGACGAGTTCCTTAAACAGAAGACTAACAAGGCTAAGATGGAGGTCAATAAGAAGACCATCACTCTTCTTTCTGGCAATAAGGGAGGAAAGCAGAATAAGACTAATATCGATAACGATACTATAGAAGCTAACTTCCTTGATCTGAGTGGATCAAAGAGTGTATAACATTAAAAATAAATAGAGATGAATCCATTTTTGACAAAAAGTTTCCCGGCTACCGTGAATGGCGATAACGTTATTGCCTTTACCGATGCCAAGAACTATAAGACTTCGCTTGTAGAGCATAACTTAGGCTCATTGGCGAGCTGGTATTATGAGGATCCGGATAAGAATCATTTGGGTCTTTTGAATCTGTTCTCTAATATCGCTAATTACCCTGTACCGATGTATATGGGTATGATTAATAACGGCGCTACGATCTCCGTTAACGGTATTGGAGCTTCTTTCCGTTATGATCTTCCTGTTACAAGGACATTTGCTGTCGTTACGGCAGAGGATACTTCAGGTCATCACCTGAAACCTGGTATTGATGGTAGCTTGTTTGATATCGTTTTGAACACATCTGAGTTTACGGCTTATGATGTTATTACCTACGATGCTGCTAACGGTTGTAATATCCTTATCTCAGGTGAGATCCCGTCTAAGACAGAAGGTGACTTGACACGTTATTGGTGTCGTGTTATTGGTGGTAAGGCTAAATACTTCCCCAAAGAGAAATTACGTCCGGGTATCCGCTACTGGAAGATCGGTCATGCTCTTGGTGAGTACAGCACTCAGTTCTCCAAGGTATCTGGAGCCGATAAGGCCGGTTCCATGACCTGTGAGTTCCGTTTAGGTAACCACCGTGGTGTTGAGGGCGAGACAACTATGTACGCTGGTATGAAGTCCATGCAGGCTGCCCAGAACAGCACTTCAGAGTTCGTGGAGACCGCTCTTCGTCGTATGAATGCCATGAGAAGCGAGTATGAGGGTAATATTCCTGATTTGGCTATTATCGGTAAGACTGTTAATGGTAGACTTGATTTGCGTACGGCTAAGGTAGCGTCCACGCTGGAGGTATTCTGTATGGCTGAGTTGGTTAAGCTGGAAGCTAGACAGTTGATGTGGCAAGAAGGTGGTATTATTATGGATCAAAATGGTCCTATCCATTTGAATGAGGGTATCTACCGTCAGCTTCGCCGTGGTTACACTATCTACTATAGCCGTCCGATGGGTATTACTAAGGATACGCTTATGGCTGCCGCGGCTTATATTTTCCGTGGACGTCAGGATCTTCCTATTACGGAACGTAAGATTAAGTTCAAGGTAGGAGCTATGGCTATGATCAATTTAGAGAAGTTGATTAGAGAGGCTTTCTTTACTACGTTGAGTAATTTGAGCTGGGGTATGGGAAGCGATAGGATGTTGCCTTCTAATCCTATTTCAGGTACTAACGACGCCATGATCTTAGGCCCGGTTCAGGTTAAGGGCGCTTTTCTTCCCGGCATCGGAAATGTAGAGTTCGAGCACGATCCTTCCTTGGATTACGCTGACATGACAGATCGTAGCGAGTTAGTGAATGGCATGTATCCTAGATCCTCTTATTCTTGTATTATTGAGAATATCACTGACGCTGGATCGACTAACGCGTATTCCGCTATTCCTAATACGGCTAACGCTAAGTTAGGTAATATGAATAACAACGTATTCTATATCAAGCCAGAAGGCGTAAGCATGTGGTGGGGTTATGAGTACGGTCGTTGGGCGCACAAAGCTAACGGTAATGAGATCGTATCATCCTTGCCGGGCATGAAAGAGCAATTCTGGTGCCACTCAGCTTCTGCGGCTTGGGTTATGGATAACAGCAAGTTCTTGATCATCGAGCTTCAACCGAACTACTTCGGCTAAGTTTTTTTCATATGTAATTTGGTTTTTTAGAGGGGAGGATATTCCTCTCCTCTTTTTTTTAGGAAAGTAACGCAAAAATAAGGAAATGAAAGAGATTTTAAAATCAAAGAAGGTATTGGTCGAGGTAAACGGCTTCAATATCATGTCAGATACCTTGTATGAGGTAGTAGGTAAACACGACGGAAGCGCTCCGCAGGCCTTCCAAGACGCCAATATAGCCAAGGCTCCGTTCCCGGAGAATGCTACTCACGTATGTTGCCCGTGGGATGATTTCTCAAAAGCTTATAATACGGGTTTTTATCCAAGATCAAGATGTTATAATGGTATGGATAAAGATGAGGTTGATAGGTTGGTTAATCAACGTGTCAATAATATAATGAAGCCTTTTGAGGATATATCTCAGAAGGATCTTTCCCAGACTAATCTAGAGTTTTGGGATGACGCTAAGGATAAGATATTCATGGGTAAGGTCTATAACACGGCTAATACCGTTGAGTTATTTTATTTATATCTGGCTGTATTTTCTGGCATGTTGACCCCTCAGGAAATGGATGGTGATCCTGTCTTCATGAACTCCATGTTCTGTTTCATTGAGAAAGACAACGCCAAGGATTTCGTTCAGCAGCGTGAGATCAATAAGATGAATATCAGCTATAAGTTCATCAACGCCCTTAAGAAAGGTGGCAAGGAACGTCAGGCTGTCATCGATCTTCTTCTGTATATCGGCATCGTGACTCGTCCTGATTTCACGGAGGATGATTATTACACCGGATCACTATCAAACTGGATGAACGAGAAGAAGACCAACATCGATTATCTGCTTGATATTTGGGATCGTTCATTGGAGGGTGATTTCGAGGAAGTTCTTGAGTTCTATCGTATCGTAAATGTCCTTCAACGTAACGGTCGTATCAACATGACTCCATCTGGCTTGCAATATAATGGTCAGATCATAGGTCCTGACACCCGTACGTCCGCCGAGTTCTTGGCTACCAAGAAAGATCTTATCAGTGTAAAGGCCAATGTCTTGGATGAGTACGAGGAACTTATGTCTATTTCTAATATAGATGATAAGACCAAGACCAAGAAGGTTAAGGATGTCAAGAAGAAGGAAGACGTAGAGGAAGGTGATAAGGTTGATAAGGAGGAATAACGATGACGATCCAAGAAGCGTATCTAAGATCTTTGCAGAAGAATGAGCAGAATCTCGCCAATGGTGGGATTAAGCTTGATCCCGGGAGGTTCGTGCTTTTGTTCAACGAGGCTCAGGATAGGTTGATAAGATACTATCTTAATAGGAAGGATGATGAGACCATCCGATCTATACAAACTCTTCTGGTATACTGGAAATCGCTTAATAAGATCAATCATATTGATGACCCCGAATCGACATCATTCGGTCTTCCTGATGATTATTTATGGTTCTCAAATATAAAAGGAGCGTTTTCTTATAATGGATGTGAGGTTGGAGATTTTGTCATGTGGGAGGCTAAGAACGAGAATGTTCATGAGTTTCTTGGAGATGATAACAATAGGCCTTCTTTTGACTATCGGGAAACGTTCTACACCATAGGTGACGGGAAGGTCGTGGTGTATGAGGACGGCTTCCTCACAGACGATGTCAGGATGACCTACTACCGGAATCCGGTACGGGTGGATCTGGCCGGGTACATCAACGCCGCCGGTGAGCGGTCCACGGACATCGACCCTGAGCTGCCCAATCCTTTGGTGGAGGAGATTTTGGATATGGTCGCCAAGCAATTCAACCTTAACGAGAATGAATTGAATAGATATAGCATGGATAAGGATAATGTGGCTTCTTTTAAATAAACAACGTTAGTTTTGATTGATAAGCCTGCCCAGAAATGGGTAGGCTTATTTTTTATCATCTTATGCGTATTTTCTGGAATCGGAGATTTCTCCGACTCCAGAAATCGTAAGTATGATTTTTGTGTTTTACAAAATATTTAATATAATGATTTTATATTGTAATATTTTTTATCTATATATTTTTATGGTAAAACTTTTATTTATATGTTTGCATCGTATTAAATAATTAAATATATATAATATGAAAACTAATGTTGTTATGATCTCCAAGGATAGGGATCTTTTTGGTGTTACTATCAAGCAAGACACTAAAACGTCTTTCATGTCGTTGACTGATTTACAGGAAGCCTATACCAGGAAAAGGATTCAGGAAGGATGGAATGATAAGAGGATAGAGAATATCCTTTCTAACAAGGAAAGTGCTGAGCGAATATACTATATTCTTGAAAAACAAGGATATATGATAGAAACAGGATTTCCTGTTTTTATGGAAATGGTTGAAAAAGAGTCTCTTATAAAAGTAATGAAAAAGTTTGGTGCTTATAAGACTGTTGGTAGGGGCGAGAACAGGAGAACTATGTGTAATCCTTATATATGGGTTCTTGTAGCTATGGAATTGAATCCTATGTTGTATGCCGAGGTTGTTACGTGGTTAACCGATAAACTTATTCTTAATCGAATAGAGGCTGGTGATAGGTATAATGCTTTGTCTAGGGCGGCTTCTAGATTTAAGGATGTAGATTATGTTAAGATCGCCAAGGGTCTTAATTATATTGTTTTTAATATCCATGAAAGTATGATCAGGAATAAGGCCACGGAAGCTGAGCTGAAGGAATTGGAGCAAACACAAGGCAATCTTATATGGGCTATAGATATGGGTTATATAAAAAGTTTCGATGAACTTATTGATATGATGAGGAAGATGTATAAGAAAAAGTGGTTTAAATAATGTTTTTACAAAAAATGTAATTTATTTATATGCCTATACACTTGTGATCTTGTTTTATTGTCGTGAACTCGTTTATTATTATGTTTGCGTTAGGTAAATGATTTTTTAAACTAAATATTAATAATATGTTGCACAGACCGCAAGACCGGGTACTTTTCGTACCCCCGCACGCTAAGATGGTGGATGTTGATTCCATCTTATTGAAGGAAGGACAGATCGGTATTTATGATACCAGAGATACTTCCGAGAACGGTTGTAAGGCCGTGATTGATTTTACCGGTAAGCCTCGTAATGACAAGCGTTATGAGATCCGTATCGGTCGTAATGAACAAGCGGCTTCCCGCTCTATATATGATAAGGATTTTTCAACGCCTTTGTTCTCGTTGAATGAGATCACCGAGATTTACGCTTCTTGGCCGAAGAAGGATCACGCTTATGTCGATGACGTTATCTTAGGATATAATGGTGTCTCCGACGACACGGCTTTCTCCGTTTCCAAGGGCGACCGTATCGTTATACGCTTGATTCTCGCCGGTAGGGCTTTCGAGCTTCTTGGCTACGAGGAGGGTCGTGTTGAGATCAATGACGCTATCCTCTTGGATGATTGTGATAATACGCCAAATCAATGCGAGGAGTGTGATCCTTGCGAGGAGGTTGATTTGTTACCCGCCGTATTGAAGTGTATCGAGCGGATGAAAAACCAGCCTATCGCCGGTGGTGGTAAGGTGTCCGATTATATTGATATCACTCCGGTCACAAGATGTACTAACGAGGCTACTGAGCCTGATACGGAGGATGTCAATTTCTATTGCATGGAGGTATGTGATACCGGTGACGATCTGGCGTTGGCTGAGGTTCGTGCCCAATATCCAGGATTGAAGATCGTACGTGAGACTATCGAGGGTAGCATGTCACGTTATAAGGTAATGAAGAAAGGGGCTAAACCGGCTGATTATACTCAACGTCTTATCTCTATCATGAAAGGATGTACGGATTGTCCTCCTAACTATACCGAGGTTAAGGGTGGTTATCTGTATTCTATCTCCTTGGAGGATGACGGTGTCGATATGTCTACTACGGTGGAGTCATTGCCTAACGTTGTAGCCGATACGGTTAATAAGATGAGTCAGATCAAGGGATCAGGTTTGTATATTGCCGCTACTTCCAAGAAATTGACGGATGAGGAGATCTCTACTTTTGTGGAGGCCAATCCTACGGCTATTATCTACTATGTAGCTAAGACATCCGATATGTGTGAGAATCCTACGGTTCGTACCGCTTCTTGGTCAGCTTGTGGTTCTTGCAAGGTATCCACCGAGAAGTATTATATCACGATCCCGGATGATGAGTGCGGGAACAGTGCTTTGGAGGAAATCAAACAGGCTTTCCCGGAACTGGAGATCACTGACTACGGTACTCCTGCGGCTTGCCAGCATAGCTTCCAGACAACGGTATATACTAACATGTTGTGTGATGAGTGCGACAAGGTGTTCGAGGGATTCTTCACCAGCGAGGCTCCGGCGTCTTACCGCAACCGTATGTGGAAGAAATTGGGGTCGGCTCAGGAACTTGGCACTAACTGCAAGTGCGGTATCCGTTTCCGTGGTAAGGAAATGTTATTATCTCCGTCAGAGTGCTTGATGGATAAAATGACTTATGTAGAGGATAGCGTTGAGATCGTTGGCGTTAGCGGAGGTTATCCTGATTCTCTTGACGAGGGGTCTCCTATCTGGTGGGATCAACTTAATTTCGAGAGACTGTCCAGCAAAGCACCACGTACTCATGTCGGCGGTAATATGATGGATGACGAGTTGAAGGGTTACGCTCATTTCAACGGTTTCCCGAAACATCAAGATTTCATGGGACGGACATTCATGAACGAATACAGCCGTGTTGAACAAACAGCCCAATACGTGGACTTCCAGATCACGATTAATTCTCATAGATACTCTCAAGGATTCGGTAAGTATATCGCCGATGATCCGGTTAATTTGATCTTACGTGTACGCTATGGTGCTCATGAGGGTGTTCAGGAGATGATTAATATGATCGGTGCTGCCGCTGGTCTTGGTCCGGCCATCGTAACTGAGCCGAAATAAAGAACCTTTTTTGCGTTCATATATTTCCTAAAGGGGAGAGATTCAATTCTCTTCCCTTTTTTGTTATCTTTGAGGCAGTAGAATTAAAATATGATATTATGTCTGCGATAAATGAGTATTTAAAGAGACTGGCTTCCATCTTCGGTAGCATGGGTTTCTCCGTTCCGCCAGATGACTTCTCAGGTGTTGTTATAGACGGAAAGACGTATCCGGTCATGATGAGGAATGACGGGTGTTACGTGTACTTCGATGATAAAGGAGTAAAGAGACTTGTAAGCGATGTCCCTAAAAAGGACTATCAGTTCATTAACATCAAGGACGCCCGTGTGTCGATCGTCAACCAATGTTATCGTACGCCGGGTGGTCAGGTAGAGGCCCGTATCCATACCTATATGAATAATAAGGGAGAGATATTGGCCGAGAAGATATTTATCATCAACTCTTCAGATGTTGATACGCCTATTGGTACGGAATTGGATAAGATTCCTGCCGAGTGGGTAGCTATAGATTGTAGCATAGCGGAGATGACCGATCGGGAGTTGATATTCGTAAGTAAATGTTACGCCACGGAAGGGGGCAAGGTCCAGATCGAGGGCGTTGAGTCGGTAGACCCCCGCCTGAACCCGGAGGTATCCCATTATGAGGTGGTGAATACGACTGACGATAGCAATCCTATCGGTACGGAGTATGATAAGATACCCGATACATGGAGTCGTATAGTATGTGATTTCCCGGACATGACCCAAAGGGAGATAATACCGGTGCTTAAATGCTTTGATACCGGAACCGGAAGGGTACAGATAGAGGGGTATAAGATATTTGATTACGAGATGGGTACCAGAAAGGAATGGTATCGCGTCAAGCAAAGTACCGATCCTGAGAATCCGGTAGGTAAGTTTATCACCAGCATAAGCGATGACTGGGTTGAGGTTGTTTGCGACTTCACGGATATGGAGGACCGGGATATTGAGGTAACTGTAGAATGTTATAAGACACCGGCCGGTAAGGTGAAGCTGGAGGTTCTCACGTCATGGGACGGAAATATAGGGGTTAGGGATAAGAGTTATAAAGTCCTGGAGACTACCGATCCCGGCCAGCCCGAGGGAGCTAGCTTCTCATCCTTACCAGATACCTGGATACGTGTGGTATGTGATTTCACGGACATGGAGGATAGGGATATAGAGATCCTAACGGAGTGTTACGGGAACGGTAGCAGGCATATCAAGTTGAATCATATCACGTCTTATGACGGTAAGATGGATGTCAGGTACGAGAGATGGGAGGTCGCCAATTCCAACACCGGGGAGTACGCCAAGGGCGATAAGCTGGACACTATCCCGGACGGGTACGCCCTTATCGATTGCGATTTCGTCGATTACGAGGACAGGATGCTCCAAAGCAGGAAGGAGTGTTATGATAGCGGGGCCGGCCGCGTGGAGGTCCGGAAGGTCGTGGCTTATGACGGCTCGCTTGGTATCAGGACCAGCCATTTCGTCGTGGTGAGATCGGAGAACCCTGACGTGCAGGTGGACAGGATATACGACGCGATTCCGGGAGCTTGGGACAGGATGGTATGCGAGATGACCGATCTGGAGGACAGGCACTTGGTGTCGTTTGACGAGTGTTATATGGTTATCGGGGGAAAGGAGATAAGAACCTCCCACGTCATGTCATATGACGGTGATCTCCATGACAGGAAGGAGTTCTGGATGGTGATAGGCTCGGAGATCGAGGGGTACGCCCCTGGAGACAGGCTTGATCATATCCCGGGTGAGTTCATAAGAAGGAGGTGTTCCATCGATAATCTCGATGACAGGTTGATCGAGACGAGGGAGGAATGCTTCCGGAAGGACGACGGTGTCGTGAGATTCAGTGTCAGGAGGATTCTCATGGGCAACGGTGAGAAAAGGGGATACGGAAATCGGTACGAGATGTACACGGTCGTTAGCTCCACCTCTCCCACCGAGCATCTCGGGGACAGTTACTCGGACGCTATCATCCGCCAAAAGGGGCTTGTCCGTATCGAGTGCGAGGAGCCTGATTATATGGATCGTCTCATAGACACGACCGAGACCTGCTACGATACCGGCAAGGGTATGGTTAAGATCCGGAGGCAGGAGTCGTTGAACGGAAATCTTGATGTAAAGACTTTCGACTATAAGATCGTTGAGTCTACCGATCCTGATCATCCTATCAATACTACACCTACGCAGACGGTTATTAACGGCTGGACGGTCATCAGTTGTGATCTTAATATCATGGACGTGGATGATTGTTATGAGATCGGTGGCCATAAGATACATTTGAAGGGATTCAGGACAGTCAATCCGGCGTTGCAGGATATTAAGTCTATATTGTATGTCGTGTACTCTGATCATCCTGATTATAATGTAGGTGATGAGCTTACGTCTATACCGGATGGGGCTAAGGTGACGATCTGTGATTATGCGGATAAGAGCCAAAGACATATGGTTCCGGTGCGAGAGTGCTATGAGGTGGCCGATGGCCGGTTCTATGTAGAGGGGAGCCGGTTGGTTGATAACAATATGGTCGTAGAACGGATGTCGTTGATGGTGCTTGAGTCATCCTCCCCGACCTATCCTGTAGGGACTACGCTGACCTCTATCCCTGATGGCGCTACTATCGTGGCTTGTTTATGTCAAACCTGTTAATATCAAGGCTATGGTTAAAGTATGTAATGATTATTATATGATTGACGCCCTAGCCGGCGGTGAGGTCATAAGGAAAAGGAAATATCGTCGTGAGAATACGATGATCGGATATAAGTGGTATGATTATAATGGGGTCGAGGTAACTGACCCCATTGAGATATCACGTCTTGATGGACTGGCTACTAAGCATCAGCGTGTGGATGAGGCTTACGATGACCATGCTATTTTCATGTCTTCAACCAACTACGTTAACAACGTTTCCGGTATACCTATGGACAAGCATATGGTTGTCGTTGAATGGAGACCGGATAGCGAGCAAGGTTTTGTCACCATGGCTCATGACGAGGGTCTTGACGGGGATAGCTATTATATAGTTATTATCAACACCGGAGATAGGCAGGCTACGATCTACACCCCCGTAGATCCTGAGGATCCAAAGGATGGGACTTCACGTGCGGTTGATGGCGATAACGTTTCCGTTGGCGGATCATATGTCTCTATATCCCCCAAGCAAGCAGAGAGGATAAGGGCTACTTTCCGTGATGGTAAATGGTATTATGAGTTAGTCACAAAAACATATCCTAGTAATACTGGAGACATTAAGATCGGGGATATTGATTTTGTGACGTTCAGATATTTATGGGAATCAAGTTCCGGAAGGGACTTGGACACGATGACGGAAGCCCTTAATTCTAATGTTCCCACCATAGATAATCTTGCTGTAGGTTGGTCTGGCCCCGGAAATGGAGATAGCTCTGTTAGAGAAGTTCTTAAATGGGGTGGTGATAATACCGGTTCTGGTAAGGAATGTGTTTGGATGTCGGTGAAGGATTTAAGGGCTAAATATTATGATATCCTACCTGAAGAGACGTATTTCATGGCCTACGCTACATGGTTTGGATCTAAAGGTACGGGTAAATGTTCTTTTGAGCTTGTGGGTTACAAGGGCGGTACTATGAGCCAAGACGGATATAATTTCATCAATACCGGTGGGTCTGTAGTATATCAAAACACGTATGATTTTGTTTGTCATACCAGCAAAGGCTCATCTACGTATAAGACATCCTACGAGAAGGTGGCTCGTGTTACCTACAATAAGCTCACTAACGAGGTTTATATGTCCATCGGTGACGCTATAGATCAGGAGGATAATTATGATAAGTTAGAGCGAGAAATCAATAATATAAAGGAAAGACTTAGCGATGTCGAGAGCGAGTTGGCTGTCGTAAGACGTATAGCTGAGGGCAAGAACACGGCGTATATCTTTGATACGGTCGATGCCATGAATGAGTGGCTGGCGGTTCCGGAGAACACGGCTAAGCTCCGTGTGGGGGACAGCTTCTGGATCAGGGAGCAGGAGGTACCTGATTATTGGTGGGATGGAACTCAGGCTTTAGAGCAGGAAGGTCCGAAGGTTGATTTATCCCATTATTATACGAAAGAAGAGATTAATGATATTGTTGATGATATCAATCAGAAGATAGAGGATAAGAGTACGTCTATTATCTTCGATACTTATATCCAGATGAAGTCTTTCGTGGATGATCCTACTAACGCCGATAAGCTTAAGGAAGGTACCATCCTGTTGATACGAGAGAAAAACGTACCCGATTATTATTACGATGGCGCCGGGATAGTAAAGATAGAGGCTGATGTCGAGCAATGTCTGTATGTTACGCTGGCGAATAAGCCTACGGAGAGTACCATCAGCTACACTCAGGATAGGGAGGTAACTAACTTCGCTCCAGGAGCCATAGCCAGATGGGTTGACGCTGATGGTAATAACATTTTTTATAAGCTTGTTGAGATAGTCGGCGGTAAGGCCAAATGGATTACGTTGATTGATACGAGATATGGCAACGTTACGTTACAGAGCACTTACGACAAGAACTATGAGATCGTGAATATCGTATCCGGTTCTAGGTTACAGGCCATAAATAGCGAGAAGAACGAGATCAAGTTTGTTAATAGTACCGTAGGTAACGTGACTGTGGTTCTAAATGGATCGGTATCCGGAGGAGCCAAGAAGCTGGTGAGCATGCTGGCTGTCAACGAGGTCGTCCTCACCCCCGGAGCGGCGGTATCTTTTACGAGGGACGGCGATGAGTACGTGCTCACGGAGTTGTTTGGCGTTACCATATTCCCGGATCTTGCCGACTCCAATAGAGAGGGCGAATGGGTCATGAGCATAGGTGTTACAGGAAAGCCGGTATTGATGGAGGTGAAGGAGATGCGTAAGTGGGATGAGAGTATAACCAAGGAGCTTACGATAGATGAGCTTAACGAGAAGTTCCCTAATGTGGATATCGGATTCGCCGTTGTATGCAAGACTATCAACAAGGTATATGAGATGGTTAACGGATACAAGGAATGGGTGTCTTATGATATAACATCAATTAGCTGATATGGGATTTTTAGTAGGATATGATACGGCCTTGTCCTCTGTAACGTTTTACGTTAACGAGGACAGGTTCCCTTGTTATAATGGGAGGGACGCTGATTATGTGCCAGATCCAGTAATAGATTTCGGCGATTTTAATCGAAATTTTAATATATCTTCTAGTAAGCCTGGATTTGTTAATGTCGATTGGGGAGATGGGACTAAAGATCAGTATCCCTTGACTAAAAATGGAAGTGTGTATAGGATTATATTCAGGTCTTTGGATATTGAATGGAGAAAGAATCCTGACGCTACTACGTGGTGGTTCAAGAAAGAAGATGGATCTCAATATATACCTATACCTCCTCATAAGTATGATAGCGTACAGAAGAGGGAGGTGACTATGACCTTCTCTAATGTAATAGATAGTGATTTTAGCTTAGATGGAATAGTATTGGATCAATTCCCGTTAATGAATTTACCTGATATCTCTTATTTGAATATGATAAGGTCCGTTCTTAAAAATGGGGATATACCTTATGATAGAATTCTCAATAGCCAGAATGTCAAAAATATACAGATGGGATCTTTTTCTCATCCTGGTGTATGGAGTAACTGGCCGGAGGGACTTCTAAAAATGAAAAGATTGAAGTATTTTGGATGTAATTCCGTTTTTAATTTCGCTGATAATCCTGATTCTAATTGGAGAAGATTCTCGGAATGGGAGAATCTTACAGATTTTAATTTCAATTGGTGCAATATACCTTCGTATGACCCGGCGTTTGATTCCATACCGGCTACTGGTATAAATATTATCAGTAACAGGAATAATATACCTAGATTTGATGAGGTGGACAAGGTAGGAGATAATAAGGTACGAGTTTATTTTATGTCTAGCGGTAGTTCATGGAAACAGGATTTGGTAGGAGGGAAGTTGAATAAGATTCATGAGACATATTGTCATTCGGGTACAGTTCCGGTAGATGATCTCCCGGATTATCTGTATGAGGTAAGAGAATTTAGGAGATGGGATTTATTAAATGATTTCATAACTACACAGGAGAGGGCCGATACGTTCGTGAATACGTTTTATGACAAGGTGATGTCGTGGGATTATATAACGATGTCCCAAGTAGCCTCCGATGGCAATAGGAATCAATTTTACGGTCTTTCCTTACTATTGTATGAACCAGCGTACCCTACCAATAAAAGGCCGTCTGGTGTTTATCAAGCTCCTGAGGGGTTTGTCAAGGGCGTTAGTAACGGTAATCCTACGACGCCTATGGAGAAGGTGTATGCGCTTACCAACAACTACGGGCAGACATGGGTCTTGGCCCCTGCCCCAGCTTCTAAGGCCGCCCTTACGAGGGCAAGGCGGGCAGGGAAGACAAGGATCGCCCCGTTCGTCCTTGGCGTAAAGGGCGGCCATGTATCCGTGTTCAGCGGAGATGTATTGGATGATAATATGAGTAAGTATAATTTCGCTGACAAATACGAGGCCATAGATATCTGTAACGATCTAGGATTGGACAGCTCACCGGTTGTCGAGTATTTTAGAAGAATAGAGGAGGGAGAGGTATGAAGTTGATATGTAAGGATACGAATAAAGGGTCTATAACCTTTTTTACTAAAGGCAAATATGCTTTTAGGGGCGTTAACAGGAATGATACTACTGATGACGTGCCTGATCCTATATTGGATGGTAATAATTACAATGAGAGTATACAGTTTTATTCCAAGACCCCAGGAATGTGTGAGGTCGATTGGGGTGACGGGAATAAAGAGCAATTCCCTTTCGTGAAGGATAGGAGCGAATCCATATACGGGCGATATAGGTTGATGTTCAGGAGAAGGGATATAAGTTATCGTAAGAATCCGGATAGCCATCCATGGTGGTTTTATAAGGAAGATGGGAGTGAGTATATCCCTGCGCCTAATCATGCTTACGCTGATGGACTAGATAAAGAGCGGGTTATTACCATGACTTTTACGAATGATATTACACTCGTTCAAACAACAAGGATAATGATGGTAGGATTCCCGATATTAGACGCCCCAAGTATTATCAACTTAATCTTATCCATTACCGGCGATGGAAATATAACCGATATTCCTAAAGATAGGATACGTAGATCGGTAAATATAGAGTATATAACACTTAGCGAATTAGGTGTAGGGACATTGACATCCATACCAGACGATTGGGATAGGTTGACTAAGTTAAAAGGCATTAATTTAAATCGAACGGCTGATTTTAATGATACGGAGTCTTCTAATATAAGGAAATTCCCCTCTATGTGGCCTAATCTTGTAACATTATCTTTGGCAGGTTGCGGGGTTAGGGTATATCCAAGGGAATGGCTGTCTTTTAGCAAGCTAAGAGAATTATATATATCCCCGGGAGTGGCTATGCCATCGTTTGATCCTAACACATGCCCGGCTATGGATGAGGTGGATAAGATAAATTCTAGTTTAAAGATTTTCGATCATATAAATAGATGGTATGGACCTGTCGTGAGTTGGCATCCGTATATGAGCGGTAAGGGATTGGGAAACATTGAGCGTATCGACGCTTCATACTGTTATAGTAATATAGATGTAAGTAATCTCCCGGATTATATATATGAGATGAGGTCTATGAATAGTTTTTATATGTATAGGAGCCTGTCAACCCAAGAGCGATGTGATACGTTTATATCGACATTATATGAGAAGGTTATGGGGTTTAATTATCTCACTATGTCCTCCTCTGCTTCTGATGGCGAAAGGAATCAGTTTTATGGATTGTATTTAAGTATGTATTTGGCTTCGACTCCTGATGATAAAAGACCTAGTGGCGTATTACAGGCTCCCTCTGGTTTTATAAAGGGTCAGTCTAATGGCTCTCCGTCGACTCCTATGGAGATGGTTTATGTGCTTATGAATAATTATGGATGGAGGTTTAGTATGGCGCCAGAGGCTTCGGTGTTAAGGTCAATACGATCTTCTGATATTGACACGAGGTCGTATAAGCCATATAAGCTTATCGTATTTGACGATGGGCGTATCTTTGTAGGAAATGGAGATGTTTTAGCTCATGATACGGATAAGGTATTATCGTTTGGGGGTCAACCAGAAGGGGAGTATTTATGTGATTCTATGGGATTGGACAAGAATGTTATTGTAGAATATTTTAACAAGATAGGTAATGGCTAAGACATTATATAAATATGAGGCTTCATCAAATAAGTTCGTATGGTTCACTACATGGGACAGGGCACTTAGAAATTATTATACCGATGATTATAATTATGTACCCGATCCTGTCGTTAATAATCCTTTTAATACGTTTGTTGAGTTTAGATCCAGAAAGCCCGGTATGGCTAATGTGGATTGGGGGGATGGAATAAAGGAACAGTTTCCTATGACCAAGGTTCAAGGGCAGGATAATTATCGTATCATATTCCGTTCTTTGGCAATACAACACAGGAAAAATTCCAATACTACGTGGTGGTTCAGGAAGGAGGATGGATCGCAATACGTACCTGTGGATAATCATGCTTACGCTGATGGGAGGAGGGACGTACAACGGGCTGTGTCGATAGATTTTACTTGTGATATTTATTATGCCAATATTCAATGTTGTAAGATGACGGCTTTCCCGATCGTAGATATTCCAGGTCTTGAATTTTTGGTCGTATCGCATACGATGTATGTTAATGATGGCATACCGGTAGATAAATTGTCGAGATCTAATAAATTAATTTATATAGAGCTTCCAAATGTAGGGCAAAGAATGACTGAAATGCCTGAGGCTATAACTAGTAAGACTGAGGTGTATCATTTAAATATGTTTAATATGCTTGATCTTAGGGATATAGAATCTAGCGGGATAAGAAATATAAAGAATATGAAAAATCTTCAAACCCTTGAATTATCTTCATGTTATTTGGATAGGTATATAAAGGAGTTTAATGATCTTCCTAAATTAACTTCGTTGAATATACATCCTGGCCCTTCTGATATGTGGAATTATTTTGATATAAACACCCTTCCTTTTTTCGAGGTAGATAAAATAAATCCTAATATTACTGATTTTTATTTTTTAAACGACTGGGTAAGTGGAGAAAGGAGGACGGGTTGGAATGATGATAATATGTCTGGAAGGGGATTGGAGCATCTTACTAGTTTCATTGCAGTTAATAGCAATAGTCTTAGAATGGATAAGCTTCCGGATTATATTTATGAGATGAGGGCTATTACATGGTTTAACGTGAATTATTCTACTCATAGCCAGCAACGATCAGATGATTTCGTGGATTCTTTTTATAAACTGGTTACGGAATGGGATCAGATAACTATGACGTCTGTGGCTAATGACGGGAAGAGAAATCAGTTTTATGGTCTTTCGGTAAGTATGTATGGCTCTACTTTTCCAACCGAAAACCAGCGTCCTTCCGGCACGGAGAAGGCTCCAGAGGGATTCGTTAAAGGCTCGTCCAGCGGGTCTCCCGCTACACCTATGGAGAAGATATATGTGTTAAAAAATAACTACGCCCAGAAATGGACGATAAAACCAGCTTGAAATGGGAAGGAATGATATCATAAAAGAACTTGGATCGTATTTTGATATAGTAGAATTGGTATGTCCTCATACGTACAATAAGTGGAAGGACAGATCGTGGCAGTTTCTCGATACCGCCTTTCTTCATAACCTTCTTATATTGCGTAGGGATATAATCAAACAGCCTATGTATTGTAATAACTGGGATAAGCAAGGACAGTTTTCCCAGCGTGGTCTTAGATGCAACATCTGCCAGATAGTTAAGGATAAGAAAGATGTTTATCTATCCGCTCATGTGTTGGGTAAGGCTGGGGATTTCGATGTCAAGTCGATGACGGCGGAACAGGCTAGAGGCTTGATCTTGGATCATCAAGATATGTTACCATATCCTTTCCGGCTTGAAGGAAAGGTGAATTGGTTGCATTTTGACAGCCTTGATACGAGGAACGGTATACATGCCGTGGTGTTTTAGGCTTTAATGCCATTATCGTTAATTTTGTAGATATAACATCAAGAATGGGCAATAAGAGTATGATAGATAAGATAGGGGCTTTATGGAATATCGCTATAGCTTATGGTACTTCATGTTGGGCTTACTTCCAGCCGGTTCATCATCTGCTGGAGGTGCTTCTTATAGTACTGTTGGCCAATTTCCTTGTTCGCTTGGTTCAAAGCGCTAGGAAATGGAAGGCCCGTCGTAGCCGTAAGCGTCGTTTTTCCCTTTCCAGATGGTTTAGGGAGGTTAGGCTAGTTGGTATATTGAAGGAGTTCCTGTTATCTTGTTTCATAGTTATGACATTATGCGTGATATACAAGACGTTATATCCTATCGAGGAGCAAGATGCGTCGGTGATCCTGTCTGTTACCAAATACGGTGTTTATGCCGCTCTTGTCGCTTATGTCATGTTGTTGTTGAATACGATAGGGGATACTTTCCCTGACGTATATCTGGTGAAGGTATTTAAGATCATTTTCAGTCGTGTGAATATCCTCAAGATGTTTGGTACGACCAAGGATCTTCCGGATGATGTTATGGAGGATATAAAGAAGGTTGCTAATGATGAGGTTAAGAACAAGTCTTAGGGCGATTGTTTGTTTAGGTCTGTCGCTATTCCTGTCCTCTTGTGGAAGCAGGAGGCAGGTTAGCGACACGTCTATAGATAATCGTTTGATAAGCAGGATAGAGACGATGATAGATGAGGTCATGGACCGGAAGATCGTAGAGATCAGGACATCTGATCTTAATGCTGATATTGTCATAACTGAGAGGAAATTCGATACTACGAAGGATGTGGATCCATCCACTGGGGAGCGACCCGTGTCCTCCCAGACGGACGCTCATATCGTCATCGGCCGGCGTGATAGCACGGTGGTGGCCGATTCCATTTGCATTAATAAGAAGATGAATGACATAGAGAATATAGACAATAAGATAGATATCAAGTCCAAGGACGTGGATGATAAGAAGGAATCAAGATGGCCTATAGCGTGGATAGTAGCTGGTATCTTGATGATATTGTTGGTATTGGTGTATATATTTAAAAAGATAAAGGTTTTATGAGAAGAAGGATATTGAATAATGGAAGTGATGCCCTTGTCGATCAACACACAAGATTCTTGATGAGATTTGACAATGATTTTAAGGTTGATGGATACCCCCTCCCCTAATATCGAGGATGGTTTAGACATTAAGGGAGGAGAGTTTGTTACCGATTCTATAAGAACTGGATATAAATACACAAATACGTCTAATTCTTATGGGATGATTAATACATCTAGTACATTGTCGCCAGATCTATTTGGTGATAGAGATCCGTTTACTATTGATTTTTGGTATAAGCCATTAGTCATTACAGGAGGTTGCGCTGTTGGCCATGAATGGTATAATGGTATTTTTTATTTTGGCATAGCTGAAACCAATGGTAGTTTAAATTTATATCTTGCTACTTATCAGGGGGGGGGCTATGGGGGTAGGATGGCTGATATTGTTATTGGCAAATGGTATCATATAGCTATAGTTAGGGTTAATAATACATTATATGGTTTTGTTGATGGGAAACTATCTATTTCGCTCCCATGCTTTAATAGGGGATTGAGATATAAAAATATAGATTTTAACAGACAAAGAGATGGTAGTAATAGAGGTTCTTTTGTAATAGATAATTTTAGGATAAGTGATGTAGCTAGATGGACGTCTGATTTTAATCCTCCCAAATGAAAAGGGACTATGATCTCTCGCCGTCCATTATCTAATTAGTTTTTAAAGGATATGCTGATAGCATAGAGGTCAGTCCCGGATTCGAACCGAGGTATATGGTTTTGCAGACCACCGACTAAACCAACTCATCCAACCGACCGTAGCGCGAATATAAAATTTTGTCTTTGACCAGACAACTTCTTTGACCAGATTTTTCACTCAACTAGAAACTGCCTTGAAGAAAATAACTTATCTAGTAAATACAAGGTTAGGTAATATCTTTTTTTGAAGTTCATCTCTGCTTACACCAAAGGGAATGTGGCGGTTCCGTAAGGCATGGTAGGAGGTATCCCCACACGGCCGGCCAGGAGCGGAGCGACTCGTAGCCCGCCTCCCTTTTCCCCTTGGCGTATTACGCTTAAGCGTTGGAAAGAAGTAAACATATCAATACATTAACGTCTGATGTAGGTAGTAGTTTGTCGATCAAAGATCCATCGATAACATAAGTAGGTGTCAAAAATACACTAAATTAAATCATTGATATATATATTATTAAGATCTTAGATTTTCAATCTACTACAGATTATTAGGTTAATGTATTTAAGTTATAAACTTTAAATGATAACAAAGCGTCAGCTAACTCTTTTTAATCAATCAATTTATGAGATAAATAAATAAAATCTTTATAATGAGATTCCCTTCTTAAAGGAGCAAAAGTTCCTTATATCACATGTCACAAAATAGACAACTGTGTTTATAAAAGAAGGTGGATAAATAAATGCATCTCTTTTCTTAACTATCCCTACGATAGTCTCCCTACGCAATGTCTAAGTTGGATTTCGACCATAGCGATCGCCGTAAAAATCCGTGATCATAAACAAAAAAAATGAGTACTTTCACAAGCACTCATTTTGAAATGACAAAAAATATAGTACCTTTGTACTATAAACAAAGTTAACATATGGCAAAGTTAACATTATTATTTGACCAATTCGTCTCTTCTTCCGAAAAAAAGAGGATGTCAGATGAAAATAGGGCCTTGAGGAGGGATTCCGGAAAGGTCATCCTGCCTTATTTGTTTAATGACAACGCTAATCCTTGTTGCGATAACCCTAGGATAAAGCGTCAATCATCATCCAGATCAGAGATATTAGAGAAGCCGATATCGGAGACACTGATAGGTCTTCTTATTATATGCCTTGACCCTATAAGGTTCAGGGTGTTAGGAGTACAGTACAATATCAAGTGGTTCTATTACTTTGTGAATGAGATAGTTAGTTACTATATTAAGCACCATCGTCTTGGTGGTGATAATCTTGCTTATCAGATAAAGTTAGTTAGGTGGCTGTTGATCAGTTATGTTAACGTGGCTGTTGTCCACGGTTATTATGCTATGGTGAGGAAGGCGAAGAAGGAGCATCCTGATCTTTTTGTGCATAGCAACAATGCGAGGTATTATTATTGGTACAATTGCCCTCCTAAGCATCATAAGCTAGAGGATGAACGAAATATAAATAATCCTACCTATAAAGCCCATGAGTGCAATAGGAAGCGTGCCGAGGATATCAAGCGTGTTGTTTATGACTCCATGGATTCGATCAGGAAACGTGACCTTAAGGATTTTGTGTCCTCCAAGAACAACGGGGTGAGCATTTCTTTTAAGGAAAAGGTTCAGAACAAGGTCAGGAAGAAGGGCTTTGGTAATGTCAGTATCAAGATCATAGAGAGGGCTATAAAGAGCTATTTAGATGAGCGTGGTGTCACTTTCTCCGAGTTCGTCGATGGGGTGAGGAAGTTGGATAGGAAGATAAAGGAGGTCAAGTCCGCTTTTGGCAAGGTTAAAAGGATTAAGATATTTGGCGTCAAGGCTTATGATTATGTGTCTGGAGATGAGATAGTTGATGAGTTTGGTATGGCCGCGTTGTCTGATGAGGTGTGGATTCCTGATAATAGCACACCGTTCCTTGACGATTATATTGAATCGCAGTATTTGTCTAACAATTTTAATTTCTAATATTATGGTTAATATAAAATCACATGACTTTTATACGGTGTTTGATGATAAGAAGCAACTTTTTAAAGTATCATCATTATTTGATTCTTTAGATGAATCTGAAGATATAGTCAAAGATTTGATGGATTCTGGCACATTCATGTATGTTGTTGACGAACGACTGTCTATGATATGGGTGGATATATTTATGATGATAGAGCTTCTTGGGGAATATGATGGTTGGGATGTTAAGGATTTGGCTATTAAATGCTCTTCTCTATATTTGAGAGATAAGGTGATGCGTTTAATTGTCGATTATGTCAATTGCGATTCTGATGATTATGATGATAGCGTTGATCCTATATTGAGTTATTGTAGCAATCTTATTCATAGTGGTGATGGGAATATTGATTATCTGCCATTGTCCGACATGGTAAGTTTGAATGTAGGGAATTATATGTCAGATGACATGCTGAAGCTATTTGATATTGCCAAGGAAGACACTCGCATAATATCTATATTGTTTGTTTTGTTAAGTAGACCGTATGTTGACGATTATGGTTTTTTTACTCTTACTGATTTGCTTTCTATGATGATTGACAAAGGTTTTATTGGTGATCGTGATGATATAGTGAATGCCTTAGGGTTTATCTTAAAGTAGATTTATTGTATTGGTATGACCCTATTTTGTATCTTTGCTTAAAAGTAGTAAAGATGAATCAGATAAATATCATACCGAAGATAATTCATGATAAGTTTGCCGCAAGGATTATCATGGATGATTATGATATAGAGAAACCTATCGTTATTACTGTCGTGGCCAGACGTAACGATGGTGAGTATAACACCCAGATATTGACATACCCGACATCTGGCGTTGATTATGAGGGTAATGTAAGGATGGTGTTTTTCGATGTCGCTAGGTCTCATGTTTGCCAGATAACATCGGTATTTATCAACGGGCATGAGGTCAAGACATATTATACCGATATCCCGGATCTTGATATGCAAGCCCGTTATGACGATAGCTTATGCCGGTACGATAAGAAGGTTAACATGAATGATATTCGGCTGTCATTTCAGGTGCTAGAGACACGTGATCCCAAGGTGCTTCAGGTATTGGATGAGTCTGAGTGGGGGCTACTGGAGGACAGGAAGGCGATTATCGAGATCACTACGCCGGGCATGTCCGACCCCGTTACGTTGTTCCTTGGCAAGAATCAGGTCAATACTTTTACCAGCCTAACATTAGGCCTTAATTGTTTTAATTACGATGATTGTAATGTCAAGTATCTTGACCTACCTGACGGGATATACGATATTAAGATCATAGGTAGCCCTTCTACTTACAACTTCAGTCGCAAGTATCTTAAGGCGGATCTTATACGCAGACGTCTTGATCGGCTATGGATTAAGACTGATGTCCTATGCGAGGACAAGGATAAGGATCTTATAAATAAGATACAGGAGATGGAAACACTTATGGTCGTGGCTGAGGCTAACGTCAGGCTGGATAATATAGAGGCGGCTCATGAGATCATTGATCGTGTAGGAGAGCTTCTTGAGATGGCTACTAATTGCGTGGATTGTTGAATTTTAAAGATATAATTATGGGTTGTAATACTTGTAAGGAAAAGGCGTTAAAGGCCGAGAGAGAAAGGATTGAGAGAAGTATGATGAATCGTCCTTCTTCTACCGTTGTTAGCGGTAGGGAATATGCTTCTAGAAGCACCGCCGGTTGTATGGTCATGCTCGATCCGTTGAAGACAATGGAGCGTGACGTGGTGAGCATATACAAACAGACCCGTACCATAGGTGACGTGGGTATCGTCTATCTCAACATGCAGAAGAAGATCCGTGAGTGGATCAAGAACCTGCCATATGGATGCCCGCCTGATGAGGAGGTACAAGAAATGAGAAAGGAGATTCTGGATGGGCGCGCAATCTATATCAAACCTTGATAGAATAGATCTATGTAAGGTCGTAGATGAGTGGTTATCTTGCCAATGGGGTAGATACATGAGGTATCATAGGTATAGGATCGGGGACAAGCCCGATGTATCTTATTGGGGGAAGATAATTCGTCTGCAAAGGTCATTATGCGATAATGATTGCGGGTTATGCCCGGATGAGATAAGATCGTTAAAGGAACATATTAACAGGTTGCTAGTATGAAAAAGTATAATTGTTCACATATAACTCCGTCCACTTGCGTGCCTTACGAGGGCGATCTTCCAGAGTGGTCAAAATATAAGGACTCTGGTGAGTGCGTTATGATCTCCGACGTGATAGAGGAGATCTATGAGGAGCTTATCCGTATCAGGGAGGCTATAGATGTCCGGGATCTTGGTGAATCTTGCGTGAAGGTAAATGGTGATAAGACTGTAGCTAAAATCCTTTATGCGTTAGAGGATAAGATATGCAATGGGTAACGAGCCATAGTCCAAAAATGGACGATGGTGATAATCAGATGTATAGATATTGATTTATGAGGATTGCTAGATGTTAAGCCACTGTAAATCAAGTATCCAATTTGCAGGGAGTCTTCTAAACAAGTAGGTTAGATAGATACTCTTGTAAGTTGTAAAGTATCTTTATGCGTTGGATATAAAAATAGCCAATTGATTTGTCATAGACGATTCAATTGGCTATTTTTTGTATATCCATCATATCTCACGATACAATGGATATAGGTTATTTATTATGAGTGCAAATATAATTATTTCCAATGATTCTACGAAGGCTAGTAGTGGAATTTTGGCGTCCAGATCCAACGAAAAAGGATTATCTACAATATTTAGCTACAATGGTAGTGATATAACTTTCAAAACAGAGAACGGTATTACTTATGTGAATGCTACCGAAATGGCGAAGCCGTTTAAAAAGAGACCAAATGATTATTTATCGTTATCTTCTGTAAATGAGTTAATTAATGCCATTACCAGAAAATATGGTAATGCTGATTTTCAGCCTGTTACGATTATCAGGGGTACGGTTAATCCTGGCACATGGATGTGTGAGGATCTGGCTTTAGATTTCGCTCAGTGGCTTAGCGTTGATTTCAGGTTATGGTGCTTGGACAGGATTAAAGAGCTTCTCACTACAGGCAAATGCGTGATTCCTGATTTTAATGATCCTCCCGCCGCTGCTGAGGCTTGGGCTAAGGAATATCGTGGCAGGGTTGCCGCCGAGAAGCTGGCGTTAGAGGAGAAGGCTAAAGCTGAGGAGGTGGCCAAGGTTCTTGAATCGAAGAGAGAGGATATAGAGTTTTCCGAGTCATTTATCATGTCTGGAGAGTCAGATTTGCTGATAAGGGATTTGGCCAAGAAACTTGAGCAGAATGATATAATCATAAGTGATAGATGTCTACGTGATTTTCTTGTTAAGATAAAGATAATAGTCAAAAGGGTTAAGGTTAATGGAGATTGGGAGATTACGGCTAATGCTGTAAGGAAAGAGTTTGCTCATTATCGTGATAAGAATATATGCACCGAATCTGGTAAGGTTATATATGCTAGGACTATTTACATAACAGGCAAGGGATATAAATACATATTGTCATCTATAAATGGTAGCAAGAAAAGTGATTTCATATTGTGTGGAGGTATGTTTAGGGACTATGGGGTGTTCGCCGGATCGGAGTCGTTTAATCACTGGGATAATTAATTCCATTTTTGCCCAAAAATTGATAATCAGGTAACTGCGTATTTGCATTTACGGTTATGTGTCTCATATCGGTAAAATATTTATCTTTGTGACAAAGTGAATTACGATGATATATGGAAATAAAGAAATAGTACGGACGTTCACCAGAAACAACCCACCTGCCGGGTACGTGGGCGGCTCTGTTGACTACCGGGTCCCGGCCGATGTTTATTTTGGCGATACGCAGGAGGAGGCTGACAGCAAGGCTGAGGATGATATCAAAGCTAATGGTCAGGACTACGCCAACACATATGCCGACATAATACCGTCCGTATGGTATAATGATCAGGTATGCGATGAGTTTATTAAGAACAATTGCGTAAGCGGTAAGGGATCCAAGGAACAGATATGTGTAGAGAAAGGTAGGTTTGTCTCTTACGTATCCAAGGATGACGCCAACACCAAGGCTATGGTGGAGCTTGGGCGGATCGGGCAGGGGGAGGCCAACTCCGTCGGGGCTTGCTGCGAGGACTGGGCCTCACAGTCTCTTCGTGGCTTGTTTTACAAGAACGATTGCGAGGCTGGCACATCAGGCAAGGAAGGTATTGTATATGAATTACCAGCCGGAGCTGTCATATCCGATATCTCCCAGATAGACGCCGATACGTTAGCCTATAGGAAGTTCATGAAAGAAGGTCAGGAGAAGGCTAATGCCGAGGGTAGTTGCTCACCTGTATTCTATAATACGAAGATCGGTGATTGGTTCGAGAAGATATGTCCATTCGGATATAAGTCCGGTAAAGTATATTACTCTATCAAAGCCAACAGGTTTAGGTCATGGATATCGGTTGAGGATGCCAACGCCAAAGCCCGTGAGGTTTTGATGGTAGAGGGGCAGGAGTACGCTGATCTTAATCTTGAGTGCGAGAAATGGATTGAGAATATCGATCAAGAAGATCAGTGTTATTGGTGATAATGCGTTTGTGTTTTCCATAATGTTAGATTAGTGTTTTGGAGGTAGAGGCTTATGGTCTCTACCTCTTATTGTTTCATACGTCTTGTTGTCTTATAATCAAACCAAAGGTGATCATATATAACCTTGTATCAAGCGAAAGGTTGTATATATTTATACGGAAATCCGTATCGGGTTCCACCAAAACCCTCTACCTTCTGGTAAGATACTTACATCGAAGGCTTCTTTTGCTGATTTTCTGATGATGTTAAATGCGGCGTTGATATCGGCGTTAATAATACCGCCTGAAGATGTCTTGAACAATCCTCGTTTGACACGTCTTCCGGCATATTCCTCATGCTTGCAAATCTGCTCGTTATCCAAGAAACTACATTTTGAGGTATAGGATTCCTCAACGATCTTAACGTTGATTCCCTCAAGTGTAGCCTTATATGATATCATTGAGATAAACATATTAAAAGGAATAGATACAAAGTTCTGGTTGTTCCGTTTCCCGATATTGATCTCTTGTTTCCAGCATCTGTTATGACCGATTACGATCGTATTAATGCCATTGGAGACTACGTGATTAATCAATACCCTACTGGCCTTATGCAGATAATCCTTGATCTTGTTATTCCTTTTGTTGGTTAACGACCTTATTTGTTTTGAGACTTGTTTATTGTCTTTTAATCTTGATTTTAAATATGCTAGTCTTTTATTGTAATACTGGTTGATAGATTTTAGAGGCTTACCGTTGATGATAAAACAAGAACCGGTATTTGATACACAGGACGCAAGATTGTTAAGCCCAAGATCAATACCAAGGTAATTACCGTTATTGGGCATAAGATTTTTATCTTTCTTATTATATACGATTTCAAGAACAATATATCCGTTTTTAGGTAAAAATCTAAGTTGTTGGACATCATGTTTGTTGGTTCTTGTAGTGAAAGAGAATTGCTTTGGCAGTTTAACAATACCTTGCTTTATCCATTTCTGAGAAAAGGCCGTTGTCGGGAAAACAGCCATAAACATTCCGTCTTTGTCAAGATACTTAGGCATCCTAACTTTCTCAGAATACTCACCTCTACTTTTCTTGTTAAGAAGATTGAAGAAGGATTTGAAATTCCTGTCAACCATCATAAGTACCTGTTGGGCTACTGGTGCTGGTAATGCCCTATAGTCTGGATCATTTTCTGTTCTTAACTTCTTTTCAAGGGAGTAGTAGTTGAGGTATTTATATTTAACGGTATTATCATTCTTGTATTGAAAGTAATGTTGTCTAACAGCATACAATCCTTTGTTGTATAAGTTCTTGCACTTATGCAACAGGTCTTGAAGCTCATTATAATACATCGAGTTTCGCTTGATTATATGTTGTTCGACTAATCTCATGGCACAAATATATAGATTATTATTTATATATAAAAATAGTTTGATGTATTTCCGCTGTAACATTATACGCAATTGTCTTATTGTAAAATAATTCGATATATTTGTGATGTTTATTCTTGTATAATTACTTAATATTATAGATATGTGTAGTACAAATGGTTGTTGCCATGATCATTCACGGGAGCGTCCCGAGGAGTGTTGTCATGGCGTTAAGATAGATAGGTTTCTTAATAAATGCCCTAACGATCCTTGTGATCCTTGCGATCGGGATTGTCAGGACGAACCTTGTGTTGGTTATGGATGTCCTATAACCTTGTATGATAAATGCGTCTTGTACTCAGGCGATGAGTTGGTAGCGGATGGTATAGAGAAAGGTACTGATATCTCTGTAGTTATAGACTCATTGAGGCGTATTATAGCGTCTAGGGATAAGCAGATAGATTTGTGCCATCGTGAGGTTCTGGATTTGAAGAGGATTATAAACGAGCTTGTCAACGCCGGTAATAGCGGTGGTGAAGGCGATACGGAAGAGGAGACGTGGTAATGAATGGTTGCAACAAAAAACAATACAGGCCTACTGTAGACGATACGAAAGTACCGTGCTCTACGTACATGAGTACCGATTGTATTTATCCCGGTGATAAGGTACGTGTGGAATCATTGGGATTATCCCCTAATTGCGATATGTCAGATACCCTTAACGCTATGATAAAGGCTATGCGGGATAGGGATGCCGAGATACTTGAATTAAGAAGAATGATCAACAAATTGATTTGATATGAGAAGTAATTGTAATCAATGTAAGCCGGAATATAGACCTGGGGACGAGTGTAGTATCTACAGTTCCCAGATCGTATATGACGGTCAGTCGTTCCCCGAGGCAGATATCAGGAACGGCGATAGCATGAATAGCGTAATCGAGTCTCTGGTAAGGAAGCTGGTTGCCGTATCTGGCGCCACGGCGTCCATCCAGCGTGACTCGTTCAAGGGCGTTCAAGCTGTCAGATTAAGATACGAGCCGTTGAATGTGCTCAGTGTTACCTATTGTGGTACTATCGTCCCTAATGACGGATATGTCGTTTCTGGCAGGTCCGTTAAGTTTAAGAAGAAATATTGCATGGGTGATGAGTTCACTGATGTTAATATCGTATATACTACATTGAATAGTAATATTTTAAATACCTCATGTTATGGCTAAAAGAGTGTACGATACGGTCTTGGCTTCCGAGTGTGACGGCTGGGTATGTGGTGAGACCCTCAAGAAGGGATCTCTTCCCGTAGACAGGTTAGAGCTTGACTCTTTTTCAGAGGCTGTCAGGGAGCTTATAGAACGGTTTTTCGAGGAGGGATGGTTGCCGGACATGATCTGCGATCTTGGTTGTGGTGGCGCCAGCGTGTTTGAGATTAAGCCTACTAACTTCGAGTATCCTCCTGAGGGTGGCGAGCAGATTCTGGAGATTATCGTAGGTAAGAGTGATAAATGGACTATAACTCAAGCGGAATGATATGAATAATTTAAAAGATATTCTTGCTAAGATCGAGCAAGGTTCCTCATGGGTGTCCTACGACAAGATTTCCGGTACCGGCCCCGACAAGGTGGCGATCAAGGTAGAACCGGGATGGATGGGTAGGTTGCCTAGGGAGACTTACGTGTCGGTCGAGAAAGGCAAGGTTACGAAGCTCGCTACTATAACCCAGAAGGGTATAGAGCGGGTAAGCGTGGATCCGACCAATATCATGTTCGACATGGAGGGCGGGACGGCGACCATCAACGCCAAGCTCAACTCCGCCTCGGTCAAGGCTTCCTGCCTTACCCTTGGTGGCTCGGTTAGCAAGTCCTATATAGTATCCATGAACGTGAACGGATTATCCATGAAGGTCCCGGAAGAGGATAGCAGATATATAGTGTATGCCGATCCTGAGGATCCAGGAGCCACTGATTTGTATGAGGCTAGCTTTGTCATAGCTATGCCTAAGAATATGGATAACGAACAGCATCATGAGATGTTTGTCTTGAACGGTAAGGTTGTTAATATCAATCAACAGCCTAATGATATACCTTATATCATACTTGATCATGACTTTGATAATGTGACCAGTGAGAACGGTCAGGTTGTTATCGATATCAAGTCCAATACCGAGTATGATATCGAGCTGGTATGTTGCACTTGCGGTGATGGTAGTGAGCCGGAACCGGAACCACCCTTCAGCGTGGATCCGCAAAGGTTGACGTTTGATAAGGATGGTGATACCCAAATCGTGAGGGTAGAGGCCGGAGATGATGTTTCATGGAGAATAACTGAAGGATAATATGGCAAGGGAAATAGATAAGAATTGTGTCGAGGGTAATTGCTTTGCCATTAACGACAAGAGCCATGGGGTAGGCGATAATAAGCTCAATATCGTATACAAGGCTAATTATACCGGTCAGATCTGTACGGCTAAGTTCCGTATAACGTCAAAGGACGGTAATATTGTCAAGGAGTATATGATAGCCCAAGACGCCAAACCCGTTTATTATAATATCAAGATGGTTCAGCCGTTCATCAAGGACGACTGTCTGGCCAACCAGCATGGATCGGTGGTGTTGTATACGGTCGAGGAAAGGACTTACAAGTCGTTTATCTCGCAGGAGGACGCAGACGCCAAGGCTATGGAGGATATAGCCCTGAACGGTCAGAAATACGCCAACGAGCATGGTGAGTGTATAACCGATATCTGGTATAACGAGGAGCAGAGGAAGACGTTTATACGTAATAATTGCGATAAGTTCAGTGACGGTCAGGAATATGTTTATATCATTCCTGAGGGCAAGTACGTATCTTCCATCTCTCAGGAGGACGCCGATAGGAAGGCTATTGAGGATATTGAGAAGAACGGTCAACAACAAGCCAATTTGGAGGGTAAGTGTAAGCCTAAGGAGAATATCTATTATGGTAAGTTTAGCAAGACCTTTACCCGTAACAATTGTGACTCCACCCAATACGGTACTGATGTGGTTGTTAACGAGACGATGGTTACAGGGGACTTCAGATCCATCGTGTCTCAGGAAGACGCTAATAGCCTAGCCCAAGCCGCTGTCGAGGCTCAAGGTCAGGATATAGCGAATATCAAGGGTAACTGCGAGAAGATACCGGTATTTACCGGATCGTACTCCAAGGTATTCCGGAGAACCAACTGTCCTGAGGGTTCTACTCCTGTTGACTTCACTGTGGACGAGAAGATGTGTTCTGGCTATCCGTTCACTTCTACGGTATCGCAGGATGCCGCCAATAAGCTGGCGCAGGACGCTGTCGAGGCGCAAGGTCAGGCTATCACCAACGAGCGTGGCGACTGTCAGACTAACGTCTACTATAACGTTAGGATGGAGAAGACAGTCACTAGAAACAATTGCGATGAGTTCCATATCGGTCAACCTTATACTTATGTTGTAGCCGCTGGTAAGTACTTCTCTATTATCTCCCAGAAGGACGCTGATGATAAGGCTAAGGCTGATTTGGAGGCTAACGCCCAGCAACAAGCCAACCTAGAAGGTGAGTGTAAGGAGAAGACGATCTACTACGGTAGGTATAATAAGGAGTTCACTCGTAATAACTGCGATGAGACTCAATACGGTACTAAGGTTGTCGTGGATGAGACTATGGTGACAGGAGATTTCAGATCCATCGTGTCTCAGGAAGACGCTAATAGCCTAGCCCAAGCCGCTGTAGAGGCTCAAGGTCAGGATGTGGCTAATGTTAAAGGTAAGTGTGAGAAAGTCCCTGTATATACCGGTACTTATACACGTACGTTTACCCGTAACAATTGTGGCACTGGTACTGGTGGTACTTATACGGTAAATGATAGGATGGTTGACGGCTATCCGTTTACTTCCACCGTGTCTCAGGAGGATGCCAATAACAAGGCCAAGGCTGCCGTTGATGCCCAAGGACAGGCCCTTGCCAATATCTACGCCCTTTGTACGTACACCGGTCGTGCTTCCTTGGAGTTCACGAGAAATAACTGTGGTGAGTGTAAGATCGGATCTAAGGTGACGATCACCCAAGATATGGTAACTGGTAGGCCGTTCACGTCCACTGACTCTCAAGCTTCAGCCGATGCCATGGCCATGACAGCCGTACAAGCACAAGGACAGGCTTTGGCTAACACCAAGGGTACTTGTTCTAACGCTACTATGTATACTGGCAGGGCTAGCTTCGAGTTTACCAAGAGTAATTGTGGCGCTAATCAGATAGGAGATCCGTTCACCGTGACACAGGATATGGTCGACGGTCATCCGTTCCAGTCTTGCGTATCACAGGATGAGGCTAACTTGGTGGCTATGGCCGCTGTCATGAATCAAGGACAGAGGGTTGCAGATGAGCGTGGTACTTGCCATGAGGCTCCTAAGTATACCGGTCATTATAGCGAGGCGTTCGAGAAGAATAATTGTCCTTCTGGTCTTATCCCGTCTTCAGTTACCGTTACTGAGGCTGACGTGACTGGAGGTCCGTTCTACTCATACGAGAGCCAGTACGCCGCCGATGAGCTTGCCAAGACCGCTGTCAAGGCGCAAGGTCAGGCTGTTGCTAACAACCGTGGTACTTGCGACGAACTGAAGATATATGTAGGTAATTATAGCAAGGAGTTCACTCCTAAGTGTCCTACTTGTCAGTACGCTGATCCTATTACCGTAACTCCAGATCTTATGGGTCAGTTCTTCACCTCAACCCGTTCTCAGGAAGAGGCAGACGCTTTGGCTAAGGCTTACATTGACAGGATGGGTCAGGCGTTCGTTAACAAGAACTACGATGATACGTGTCATACGAAGACCGAGCAACCGGTATGGGAGACTATCGAGACCGTATGTAAGGATTGTATCTCTAAATTACATCAACGTAATACCAATACCTGCTATACTGATCCTGAGAATCAAGAGCGGTATATAGCTGGTGGTAATAAGACATGCTTCTGGTTTGGTACGGCATCTAAGGCCTTCACCCGTCAATGTGCTGACGGAGGTGTGGGAAGTTCCGTAACTGTTACCCAGAACGACGTTACCGATCCTAATCCTACGACAGGCGGCAAGTTCAAATCATGCGTATCCCAAGCTGACGCTAACGCCAAGGCATTGGCCGCTGTTACGGCTCAAGGTCAGAGCGTTGCCAACTCCAGTGGTACTTGTACTTGGACAGGAAGCTATACCGGACAGGTTAGGAAGAACAATTGCGCTGACGGCGGCGTGGGCGACATGGTATCCGTAAGTAGCAGCAAGCTTCCGGGACACCCGTACACCTCCACCGTTTCCTTGGCTGACGCCAACAAGAAGGCTGAGAACGCGGTTCGTGGATCTGATGGTCAGGCTTACGCCAATAAGAATGGAGGATGTACATGGACTTACGTGGCAAGCCGTGACTTCTATAGGAACAATTGCGCCGGAAGCGGGGTTGGTCAGAGAATAACGGTAACCTCTACGCAAGCCAACGGCGGTACGGCTATCACCAGCAAGGTTTCTTTGGCTGATGCAAGGAGCAAGGCAGAGCAGATCCTAGACCAGAGAGGACAGGATTACGCTAACCAGCATGGCACTTGTGTATGGACCGGTACTGGAAGTTATACTTTCTATAAGGACAATTGCGGTACATGTAAACATGGTGTCGCTCTATCCGTTCCTTATAGTGCCTTAGGGTTGTCAGCGTTGACATCTACCGTATCTCAGGCGGATGCCGACAGCAAGGTTCAAAACGCTTTCAAGAATGATACGGCGACTAAGACCGCCGCTCAAGCTTATGCCAACAAGAACGGTGATTGCGCTGACGATGATGATACTCCTACTTATGGTGATTGGAGTTATTATTGCGACGGGTGTACCTATCGTAAGAGAAGGAGTCAAACCAATCCTTGTTCCTCTGCTTCTGATCAAGACGAGGTGGTTGAGTATGATTCCGGATCTTGTGGATGCGGATGTGATAATACATACCATATGGATGATAGTAGATGTAATAATGGTAATAGCGAGGAGCATTATTCTAGCGAGTGCGATCCTACGGGATATTGGCAGAATGGTGGCGAGCATTGTTGTAATCCATATGACTACACTATCTATACAAATGAGGTATGTAAGGGGTGTTCGGGTAGTTGTGGTGATATATGTGTTCCTGAAAGTCCTCTTAAGGTTGTTAGCGCAGGTGATTTTTGTGCTTCTTCGTCAAGTTTAGCCAGTGAACAGGCTTATAACAGGTATAAGGAGTATAAAGACACATTACAAAATCTAGTCGATGCTAGAGTATGTCCTACGATGGTATGTAATGACTATGTATCGGCTACCGCTACCAAGCAAGGTTGTCCGTCGAATTGTACGGCTCCGACGGCTTCCGCTTATTGGACTGCTGGTGGAAACAATGGCGCTTGGTGTGAGTGTGATGGTGATG
>ERZ827150.87-NODE-87-length-147633-cov-15.359471_pt1 | contig 147633 bp, 129 predicted proteins | sample MGYA00519779_ERZ827150 | MGnify/ENA primary metagenome ERZ827150 (study PRJEB31778, sample SAMEA3449267) | human gut metagenome | biome: human gut; feature: human-associated habitat; material: faeces | place: United Kingdom | collected 2010/2012 ...
TGTTAAGCCTGCCGCTAGCGTTCATCCTGAGCCAGGATCAAACTCTCCATTGTATGAAATATAAAATAAATTGTTAGAGTCCTGACTGCCTGTCCTCGATTCGAATTCGAATTAAAGGAATTGATGGATAAATACTACATTTCTCTCTAAAATCAACAGTAATTCAAAGAACCTTGTTTGAAAAAACTCTCAAAACTCGTCTCTCCTTCCGTTGCACCCTGCGGCCATAAACCGCAACTTTGGGAGCAAAAGGGATTGCAAAGATAATGCAAATTTTTCGAGTTGCAAAATTTTTATCAAGAACTTTTGCAAAATTTTTTGAACCGCCTCTTTTTATCAACTCGTCCCGCCGATTCAGCCAAGCCGTCGTTTCAGGCCGCATCCCCGTTCGGGTCTATGTTGCAAAGCCGTGTTCTTCTGTTTTGCGGGTGCAAAGATAACCCAATTCGATTTACATTTCCAAATCTTTTTTAAACTTTTTTTAAAATATTTTTTCGCCTCCAGCCTATCTCCCTGATGATCGCCAAATTAGCCCGCAACTCATTTCATGCCGCATTCAGCGCAAATACGCCTCCCGGCCGCACACCTAACCTGCTTGCTGCGCCTGTCCTCGCAATACGAATCCATCTTCCACGCAGAAGGCCCGTCCCACAATCGTGAGACGGGCCTCCATAATTACGCTCCTCTGTTTAGAACCGCACGCTCAATCCAACGCGATAGGTCCCCTTCAGCGGGCAGTTGTCGCCGCCCAGAAGATATGCGAAATCGGCCTGCAGCATGTCGATCACACGCACTCCGGCTCCAACCGTTGCGTAATTGAACGCCTTGTTGTCGCTGAAGTGGTAGCCCGCACGTACGGCAATCGTATTGAACGCCATGTACTCCAGTCCGGCACCTCCGGTGAAGAACTTGTCGCCCATAACCTTGTAGCCCAGGTCGATACCGGCCTTGAACGAGTGTACGTCGCCGAACATCGTCGAGTATACACCGCCGACACTCACCTTGCCCGGCAGGTTGCTGCCGACACCGTCAAACTCGAGTTTCGTGCCGAAGTTGGCTGCACGGAACGCAAGGTCCAGATTCGACTTCTTGCCCAGCCCCAGACGATAGAACAATCCCAGATCGAAGGCTACGGCACCCGCTTTGGTGTCGTTGTCGATCTTCGACGAGATGTAGTGGGCCGTCAGCGATACGCCCAGGTTCTTCGTTGCGCGGATTGCATAGCCCAGATCGATCGACATGTCACTCGGTTTGAGGCTTGCGCCGGTCGGGTTGCCCTGGTCGTCATAACCAGCGCTCTCGGGCATCGACATGTAGCGTACGCCCGCAAGTATCGAGTGCTTCTCTCCTATAGTATAATAGAGACCTACGCCCAGCAACGAATTGTTCTTGTCGAGCCCCTTGGTGAGCTCCTTGGCCCACGGAGAGTAGTATGCACCAACCTGGAACTTCTTCGACGAGAGCGGGGCTGCCGCTGCATTGTCGAATATCGAGAAGGCGCTCGCCTCCATCGCCGTCGAGATCTCGCCCATAGCCGCGCTACGGGTATCGCCTGTGACATCGAGGAACGATGCCGCTTCCTGTGCGTTCGCGGCTGCCGTAAGGCACAATACCGATGCCGCCAATAAAACTATCTTTTTCATATTGCGAATCCTGTTTTACTTTTTAACAATGTTGCTCTTGTAGACCGTTCCGTTGTACTCAACCTCGACAACATAGCTGCCTGCGCCCAGCGACGAAACATCTATCTTCGCCGGAGAGAACGGCTCGATCGTAGCGGTAGTCTCAAGGGCCAGCGAACCCGACGAACCATACATCTTAACACTGATCGTACCCTTGACACTCTGGCCCATGCGGATATTCATGTCGTTGTAGACCGGGTTGGGATAGATCTCGACCTCCTTGCTGTTGTCGCGCACCATAACCTGGAACGAGGTCCGGGCCGTATCGCCCGCAGCGTCGGTGGCCACCACCGTAACGGTCGACAGTCCGAATTTCGAACCCGTCACGACCAGCGTATTGCCGTCTACCGAGGTCTTTACCGACGATCCGTTTACCGTAACCTCATACGACAGCGTCTCGCCGTTCTCGTCGCTGAAATAGATACTCAGGTCGATGTTCTGCGATACGCCCGTAGCGCCCATATATATATCTTCAATCTCTCTTGCTACCGGAGCCACATTGCCTATAATGCGGTAGGTCAGGTCAACCGGTTCGGCCGACATGCCGACAGCATCCGTTACCACCAGCTGGGCCGCATAGTCGCGATTGACATTCTGCCGGTTGCCCACAAGCGTTACGGTCAGCTTGTTGCCGTCACGGGTCAGGGTCAGCAATCCCGCCTCATCGTTTGCTATCTCAGCACTCCACTCATCGCCGTTAGGCTCCTCGACCGTAAATTCGAGCGATCCGCGGCTCCAGTACTGCGTAACAAGTGACGTACCGTTCACGGCCGTAACCACCGGCGGCAGATTCTCCTTGGTCTTAACCTCGATGCGGGCCGGTTCAGACTCCTGCGACCACTGGTCTATGGCTATCACATCCACATAATATTTCGTATTGTGAGTCAGGCCCTTGATCGTGGTGCTCATAGCCGATCCTACCGAACGGCCCGTTACCAGCGCACTCTTGGCCCCCGACATGTCGGACGAGGTGCTGTACATAACCTTGTAGCGCGGGATCATCGATCCGATGCAGTCGGCCGTAGCGGTCCATTTAACCACAAACGACGTGTATTCGATGTTCGAAACAGCCACATCGGTAATCTTGGCCGGGAGTTCGCGGTCGGAGGTTACCACCGTACCCGTATAGGGTTCCGACTCCCCGTTCCACTGGTCGACGGCGACAACACCAACATAATATGTCGTCTGGGGCTGCAGCAAACTCATCGTACATGAGAGCGTTTCACCTACAGCCTTGTCCTCAACCTTCACGCTCTGGACTTTGACCGTAGCATTCTGCACGGCGCCGTTGCTTGCATATTGCAGCGGCTCCTCGCTCCAGTATACGTTATACAGTTTGACGGGATCGCCAACATAGTCGGCCGTCACCTGCCATTCGATCGTAGCCGTCGAAACGCTCGCGCCGGTCTGTTCGAAGCCGCTGATCGCTGCCGGATCGACATGGTCTTCCGGAACAGTCACAATCCCCTCGATCTGGTCGAGCAGCATCGCCGCATCAACATACCCCGAGCCCATCTTGCCGCGATAATCCGCCATATTCAGATTGAACGTAAAGGTGTTGCCATACTCATCATATACGGTTGCAGCCTTGTTGCCGACCATATACGCATCGAAGTTGTGAGTCGATTCGATGACCATTCGCTTCAGGTCCGCCGCTTTCAACTCCACACCGCGATGTTCGGCATACGATATTGCCAGGGCAGCTATACCCGACACATGCGGACAAGCCATCGACGTTCCCTCCATGTAACCGTACTTGTTGTTGGGCAGCGTACTCAGAACCGATCCTTTGCCGGTAGATCCCGTAAAGTAATCATCACCGCCCGGGGCCGTCACATCCACCCAGGTGCCATAACAGGTATAGTATGCAGGTTTATAGTCGATACCCATCGAAGCAACCGCCACAACGCCCTCGTCAGCTCCGGGGAAGAACGTTGCATCACCCTCACGGTGTCCCTCATTGCCGGCCGAGAAGACCACAAGGCCACCGGCCATCGGTCCTTCCTGAACCGTAGCATCCTCATTCATGCCGGCATAGTCAATGAAATAATACATCGCCTCTTTCAGCGACGAAAAAACACTGTTCCAATAACTCTCCGAGAACGGAGATGTATAACCCCAACTGTTCTGGCAGATTACGGCACCGTTGTCGGCTCCGTACTTGAATGCACGGGCAACATTGTAGGTCGAAGCACTGTTGTCGCCATCAAACATGCGCAGGCTCATGATACGCACACCGTCGTTCGAACCCGAACCGCCCGCTACACCACTGACGCCGATACCGTTGTTGTTTACGGCCGCAATCGTTCCGGCAACGTGCGTTCCGTGGTCATCGGCGCTGAAATAACCGCCCGTGCTGTTGCAGAAGTCGTAGCCGAAATAGTCGTCCACATAACCGTTGCCGTCATCATCGACACCGGGCGTACCGTTCACTTCGGCCTCGTTGAACCACATGTTGTCATTGAGGTCTTCGTGGTCATAATCCACCGCACCGTCGATAACCGCAACGATCACGTCACGCGAACCCTTCTCACGCTGCCATGCCGTTACCGCATTAACATCGGCGCCGGCAACAGCCTTCGAGATCAGGCTTCCGTCGTTCTGATAGTGCCACTGCAGATCGAGCATCGGGTCATTGAACGGATATTCGATCGATGAGGTCGATGCCGAAACTTGCGGCTCTGCCTCAACAGGAGTCTGATCGCCGTCGATACTTTTAACCTCCTGCACATACTCGACTACGGCCAGTTCGGGCATCGTCGCGAGCTTGTTTCCGATCTGCGCCATCGGAAGCGACTTGTCAAACACTATCCTATACCACAAATGCAGACCGGCCTTGCGGGTACGCGCCTCGAAGCGTCCGGCATTCGGGAAAAGACGTTCCATGCTGCTGGCTCCGATTTCGGCCAGGAAGTTGTCCATGTTCTCAACACCCAGGCTCAACCCGTCACTATTCATGGTTGCAGCCTCGGGCAGCGCATCGCCGGTCGTCGAACGGAACTTCACGAGTATCTCGCCCGGTATGGCATAGTTGGCGCTGAACAGCACTACTGGTTTCTGTGTCAGCATCTGCGAAGGCGTCGAGCCGTCGATGTTCATCTGCTCATCGACCGGTGCCTCGGAACAAGCCGCCATCACCGCCATGACACATGTCAAAAGTAAAAATCTCCACTTCATAAATTTAAAATATATTTTAATGGTTTTCGGTTCGTAGTTCGCAAATATATGTTTTTATGTTTTGATTGCCAAATGCTGCAGATATTGCAGGCAGACAGCTGAAAGATCAACGGTTGAAATACTTGTACTGGAAAATAATAAGATAGAGTACCGCCACCGTGATATATGAATCGGCCAGATTGAATATCGGCCCGAAGAAATAGTTTTCGCCATCGAAAAGGAATGAGAGCCATCCGGGGACGTTGTCCCAGCGGAAGAGCGGGAAGTAGAACATGTCGACGACGCGTCCGTGGAGGAATCCGGCGTAATGCCCGCCGAATACGGCCACCGTGTCGGGTGTCGACGCCGAGAAGAGCAGCCCGTAAAAAGCTCCGTCGAGAAGGTTGCCCACGGCACCAGCCATGACCATTGCAAATGCCACAACAACACCTTTCGGGGCCTTGCTTTTGAGCAGGTGGACGATATACCACCCCACGACCACCGTCAGCACGATCCGGAACAGGCTCAGAAAGAGTTTGCCCCAGGACCACCCCAGCTCCATGCCGAACGCAAAACCGGGATTCTCGACAAACCGCAACTGGAACCAGTCGGGGAACACCACGATCGATTCACCTATGGTCATGTGTGTCTTGACCCATATCTTGAGCAGCTGGTCGACAACTACCAGCGCGATTATCAATATCGAAACCCTCTTGCCGTTCATCGATAAACACTTTGTAATCGTACAAAGATATGCAAAAAAACGAGAAACATGCAAACTGTCGTCACAATTCATCCCTCAGCGTCCACACATCACCCCGACAACGCCTCCTCGGACAACCTCCGCACGACGATGCGAATATGGGGCAGCACGCTTGCAAAACTGCGGCACAATTAGTACATTTGTCTTTCACAAACGCAATACGACATGAAAAAACTTGCAATCGTTACAGGAGCCACGTCGGGAATCGGACAGGCTACGGCACGCAAATTGGCATCGATCGGTTATGACCTGGTAGTGACGGGACGTCGCGGCGACCGCCTGCAGCAAACCGCCGATTCGATTGCCGCAGAGTTCGGTGCCGAGGTGCGAACATTATGTTTCGACATCCGCGACAACAGCCGGTGCGAAGAGATGTTCGGCTCGCTGCCCGAAGAGCGGCCGATAGACCTGCTGGTCAACAATGCCGGACTGGCAGCCGGACTCGAACATATCGACTGCGGCGCGACGGACGACTGGAACGCGATGATCGACACCAACATCAAGGGGCTGCTCTACACCACCCGAATCATCTCGAAACGGATGGTGCGGCAGGGGTTCGGCCACATCGTCATGCTTGGGTCGATCGCCGGTACGCAGCCATACGAGAACGGCGCCGTATATTGCGCAACCAAACATGCCGTACATGCAATCTCGCAGTCGATCCGCGCCGACCTGGTCGGACACGGAATCCGCGTCAGCGAGATCAGGCCCGGAATGGTCGAAACCGAATTTTCGGTCGTGCGCTTCCACGGCGACCAGCGCCGCGCCGACGACGTTTACCGTGACATAACCCCTCTGAGCGGCGAGGATATTGCCGACATCATCGGATGGGTGGTATCGCGGCCGCCGCACGTCAACATCGACGACATTCTGGTAACCCCGCAGCAGCAGGCAAGCGCATACCTCACCTGCCGCAGCGGCAAAAAATAGTACCTAATATAATAATGCTTCGCTAAAAACCGTTAAATGATTTATTAACACAACTGACGTAACACACAAAAAAAACTGAAAAATCATGATGCCGATAGCTGGAATCAATTTCGAATGGTGGTTGATTATAATAATAGGTGTAGTCGGACTGCTCGTACAGGGGCGTCTGCAATCCGTTTTCGCAAAATATTCGCGCGTACCCTTCCCGGGCGGCTTGACCGGACGTGAAGTGGCCGAAAAGATGCTTCGCGAAAACGGCATCTACGACGTAACCGTAACCTCGACCCGCGGTCACCTCACCGACCACTACAACCCCCGCAACAAGACCGTTAACCTCAGTGAGTCAGTATACAACAGCAACAGTGTCGCCGCAGCAGCCGTGGCTTGCCACGAGTGCGGACACGCCGTGCAGCACGCAACGGGATATGCCCCGCTCGAACTCCGTTCGCAGCTGGTGCCAATCATCAGCATCACCTCGCGCTTCTCGACATGGGTCATTATCCTCGGAATCCTGACGATCAATACCTTCCCGGCACTCTTCTGGGTCGGAATCGCAATGATCGCCGTATCGGCACTCTTCTCGATCATCACTCTGCCGGTCGAGTACAATGCCTCATCCCGCGCCATTGCATGGCTCCAGTCGTCGCGTACGCTCGAAGGTCAGCAGCTCGCCGAAGCCCGCACTGCCCTCAACTGGGCTGCAAGCACATATCTCGTAGCTGCCCTCAGCGCCATCGCAACCCTGCTCTATTACCTCAGCATAGCCCGCAGCCGCGACTGACAGACTACAAACGATGGGAACCCTCGACCAGACCATATTCCTCGCATTGAACTTCGACGGCGGCCTGACCATCGACCGCCTGATGTTCATCATCTCGGGGCGAATCACGTGGCTGCCGCTCTATCTGCTCATCATCTGGCTCATATGGCGGCAGTACGGCTGGAAAACCACCCTCATTGCCGTTGCCATGATAGCGATCGCCGTAGGGCTGGCCGACCAGATCTGCAACCTCTTCAAGGACGGGTTCCGGATGCTGCGCCCGAACCACACCGAAGCCCTCGCACCGCTGATGCACTTCCCGTTGCGCGACGGCATACCGTACGTAAACAGCGGACTGTACGGAACCGTCTCGGCACATGCCGCAACAGTCACGTCCATAGCCGTACTGGCTTGCTCGTTCGTGCGACGAAGGTGGTTCGCGGTCGTTGCCGCGGTTTGGGTGGCACTGGTCTGCTACTCAAGAATATATATCGGGGCTCACTTCCCCTCGCAGATACTGTTCGGAATCATTCTCGGACTGCTCATAGGCTGGGCCGGCACGGCCATCGCCCGCCGCTTCCGTCTCTACAAGCCCCGGCCTGTCAGAGACCGCCAACAGTCGCCGCAATAGCATAGGCCCCGAACTCCGGACAAGACTTAAATCCCTGTCAAACAACCGTATCCACCCTCCGGGCGGATCTTCCCGATCCCGCCACCGGAGAGTGCGTACATGCCATGCCGCGCACCCGTCCGAAAAATATTCCGCGACAATTTTTTTTAATATTTCGGCAGATTCTTGTATCTTTGCCAATTCAAACGATTTAATCTAACGATATATGGCATCAGAACTCAGCGAACAGGAACAACTGCGACGAGACTCTCTCGCACAACTGCGCGCCCTGGGCATAAACCCATATCCGGCCGAGAAATTCGAAGTGACCGCCACGGCCCGGGAGATTCTGGAGAACTTCGACCCCGAAAAGGGTAATTTCCAGAATGTCACCGTCGCCGGCCGAATCATGAGCCGCCGTATAATGGGCAGCGCATCATTCTTCGAAATCCAGGACCACACCGGCCGGATACAGATCTACATACGTCGCGACGACATCTGTCCGGCCGATGACCCGACACTCTACAATACCGTCTTCAAGAAACTGCTCGACATAGGCGATTTCATCGGTATCGAGGGCTTCGCCTTCATAACCAAAACCGGCGAAAAATCGATTCACTGCCGCCAGTTCAAACTGCTCAGCAAGTCGATCCGTCCGCTGCCCGTTGTCAAGGAGAAGGACGGTAAACTGTACGATTCGCTGACCGACCCCGAAGTCCGCTACCGCCAGCGCTATCTCGACCTGGCCGTAAACCCCGGCGCCCGAGACATCTTCATCAAACGCGCCCGAATAATCCAGACCATGCGCGACTTCTTCAACGAACACGGATACATCGAGGTCGAAACTCCGATTCTGCAGGCTATCCCGGGCGGAGCCGTAGCACGTCCGTTCATCACCCACTTCAATGCGCTCAACATGGATTTCTACATGCGTATCGCCAGCGAACTCTACCTCAAACGGCTCATCGTGGGTGGATTCGACGGCGTATACGAGATCGGCAAGAACTTCCGAAACGAGGGTATGGACCGTACGCACAACCCCGAATTCACCTGCATGGAGATCTACGTGGCATACAAGGACTATATCTGGATGATGGAGTTCACCGAAAAGATGCTCGAACGCATTGCAATGGCCACAAACGGAACCACCGAACTCACAATCGGCGATCGGGCAATATCGTTCAAGGCCCCGTTCCGCCGTGTCACCATGACCGACGCCATTCGCTCGAAGACCGGTTACGACATCACCGGCCAGACCGAGGAGCAGCTGCGCGAAGCATGCCGCCGTCTCGAAGTCGAGGTGGACGACACGATGGGTAAAGGCAAACTGATCGACGCCATATTCGGACAATACTGTGAGGCCGATTTCGTACAGCCGACATTCGTCACCGACTATCCGATCGAGATGTCGCCGCTCTGCAAGCGCCACCGAAACAACCCCGAACTGACCGAACGTTTCGAACTCTTCGTCAACGGGAAGGAGCTCTGCAACGCATACTCCGAACTCAATGATCCGATCGATCAGTACGAACGGTTCCAGGAGCAGCTGCGCCTGAGCGAAAAGGGCGATGACGAGGCCATGTTCATCGATATGGATTTCGTACGGGCACTCGAATACGGCATGCCGAACTGTTCGGGCCTCGGCGTGGGCATCGACCGTCTGACGATGTTCATGACAAACCAGCCCGCAATCCAGGAGGTACTGCTCTTCCCGACGATGCGTCCCGAAAAGAAGGTGCAGGGCGATGACGACGAACGGTATCTCGAAATAGGTGTCCCGGCGGAGTGGATCCCCGTGATACAGAAGATGGGTTACATTACCGTCGACTCGCTCCGCAAGCTCTCTCCGGGCAAGTTCTTCAACGACCTGTGCGGGTTCAACAAGAAGAACAAGCTCGGACTGAAGGCGCCCTCGATGGAGGATGTCAAGAAATGGTGCGGACAGGCCTAAAGTAGTTCCAGGAATAAGCCTGCCGAGCACTGCCGACTGCCATCCTTAAAGGTCCGATCACACTCGGTCAATATGGAACAGGGTTTGTCGGAGGCTTACTGAAACCGGAAACGGTATCAGGCATGTGCAGCAACAAAACACGAAAGTTATTTACAGCACAACAAATAAAAACAAACCGAAAATGAGAAAGAAAATCGTAGCCGGCAACTGGAAGATGAATACTCTTCCGGCCGAAGGAGTCGAACTGGCCAAAGGCGTCGTAGCAGGACGTGCAACGGTATGCTCGTGTGTCAACTTCATCGTATGCCCTCCGTTCACCCATCTGTCGATGGTAGCCGAGGCTCTGAAGGGTTCGGACATCGCTCTGGGCGCACAGAACTGCGCTGCCGAAGCAAAGGGTGCATATACGGGTGAGGTGGCAGCATCGATGATCGCCGCTCTCGGATGCAAATATGTCATCCTCGGCCACTCGGAGCGCCGCCAGTACTACGGCGAGACCTCCGAAACCCTCAACAAGAAGATGGTTCAGGCATACGCCAACGGACTTACCCCGATATACTGCGTCGGCGAGAACCTCGAAGAGCGTGAGGCAGGAAAACACTTCAATGTGGTTAAGGCCCAGATCGAGGAGGTTGTCTACAACCTGACCGAAGAGCAGTTCAAGAACCTCGTGATCGCATACGAACCCGTATGGGCCATCGGTACCGGCAAGACCGCTACCGCAGACCAGGCTCAGGAGATTCACGCATACATCCGCAAAGTGCTGGCCGAGAAGTTCGGTGCCGCAGCCGATGAATGCCCGATCCTCTACGGCGGTTCGTGCAAACCTGCGAATGCTGCCGAGATCTTCGCAAAGGAGGATGTCGACGGCGGTCTGATCGGCGGTGCCGCACTCAAGGCCGAGGATTTCCTCGCTATCGGCAAAGGTTTCTAACCAATCGGAACCGAGCAACAGTAACGACGGGCGGGTATCAAAATCCTGCCCGTCACTGTTTTTATGGCTTGCCTTTTTATGGTCGACACGGCTGTTATGGCCAGCATGCCTTTTAGGGCCGGTCCGCCCGATCTGAAGAGGAGCGTTTGCCGATCTTTTCCAGCCACCGCACCACATGCGGACCAAGTTTGGGGGCAAAGATGCCTGCAATAATCGCAGCGACAACGATGATCGCTATATCCTTCCAATCCATCCTGAATAACCTTATGTGAACTCTGCCGGCAAATGCCGTTGAGCCATAAATGTTTGACAATAATTTGCAGTCCCATTCCGGGTAATGCGGCCGGAGTTTCCCCTCGCGGCGGCCGGTCTCCACACCGATGATCCAACCGCCCCTATCTCACAAGCCAGCCGGGCACAATCATCTGATCTACCGGCCAATCCGTACTCCGTTCCCCAACTCCCAAAGCTCCAACCACCGTCTACAAATTTATACCATAAAAAGAGATTTCACAACCTCTTTGCCCACTCTTTTCTCCCCTTTCCCTCGCGTAACAACAAGGAATTACGTATCTTTGCACAAGGTAAAAACAGGTGCAGCGTGAAACTCGAATTCTTCATAGCCCGACGGATAGCCTCTTCAGCAGGCCGGGACGGCCACAACGTAATGGTCCGTATCGCCACCGCTACCGTAGCCACAGGCGTTGCGGTAATGATCGTCGCACTGGCCGTCATTACAGGTTTCCGCCGCGAGATTACATCCAAGATCATCGGCTTCGATGCCCAGATCCAGCTCACAAATCTCGACAGCAACTCTTCGCTCGAACGGATTCCCATCACGGCCAGTCCCACGCTCGAACAACGTATCGCAGAGATCGACGGTGTCACCAGCATCTCGAAATTCGCCGTCAAGGGCGGCATTATCCGTACCGACGAAGCCATACAGGGCGTAATGCTCAAGGGGGTTGACCAGAATTACGACTCGACCTTCTTCAAACAGAACCTCATTGCCGGATCGCTGCCCCGAACCGACGGCCGGCAGCTCCACAAGGATCTCCTCATCTCGGAGTCGCTCGCCTCGATGCTAAAACTCGACACCGCCTCGCGGGCCGAAATGCTCTTTGTCTACAGCGACGGCCGGACCCGCCGCGACCTGTTCAAGGTGTGCGGAATCTACTCCTCCGGAATGAGCGAAATGGATGACATGGTGGTGTTGACCGAACTCGGAAACGTGCAGAGAATCAATAATTGGGATCCGTCGCTCATCACCGGATACGAAATCAGCACCTCCGACTTCCGGCATGTCGCCCCAATCACCGACCTCGTCAACCAGTGCGCCCTCGAGGTTGGGCTCGACGAAAACCAGCAACTATTTGCCACAGATATCATGACCCGCTACCCGATGATCTTCGACTGGCTCAAGACTCACAACATAAACGCCATGATCATCATAATAATAATGCTCGTCGTGGCACTGATGAACATGATCTCGGCCATGCTGATCATACTGCTCGAACGGACCCGAATGATCGGAATCCTCAAGTCGCTCGGAATGCGGAACGGCCAGATACGAAGCATCTTCCTCTGGCGGTCGCTCTATATCGTCGGCCGCGGCGTGGTATACGGCAACATCGCAGGACTGGCCCTGTGCGCCGCCCAGCACTGGGGCCATCTGATCAAACTCGACCCGACCGGATACATGATCTCCGAAGTCCCGATAAGCATCGGAATCGGCTGGTGGATGGCACTCAACGTTGCGACAATAATCATCATCGTCGCCCTGATGATCCTGCCGGCATCAATCATCTCGTTCATAAAACCCGAAACAACAGTTCGATACCAATGAAACCATATAACCAGACCGACTCGAAAAAGAGTCAGATCCGTACGATGTTCGACCGCATCGCCGGCCATTACGACCTGCTCAACAGCATCATGTCGCTGGGCATCGACCGCTATTGGCGCCGACGTACAATCAAGGCACTGCGTCCGGCCGCTCCGAAACAGATCCTCGACGTGGCTACCGGAACCGGCGACCTTGCCGTGGCATTGACCCGACTGTCACCCGATGTGCACATCACGGGAGTCGACCTGTCGCCGGAGATGATCGCCGTCGGCCGCGAAAAGATCGCCCGCCGCGGTTTGCAGCAACGGATCTCGCTCGATGTGGGCGACGCCGAAAAACTCGCTTTCGAAGATGCTGCATTCGATGCCGCTACCGTCGCCTTCGGGGTCCGCAACTTCGGCGACATCCCGCAAGGTCTCCACGAAATGGGCCGTACTCTGAAAAAGGGCGGTACAATAGCCGTCCTCGAATTCTCGAAACCCGACAACCGGCTCTTCGGCAAGCTCTTCCGCTTCTATTTCCACCGGATAGTCCCGCTCATCGGCGGTGCCATATCCCACGACCGTGCGGCATACGACTACCTGCCCTCGTCGGTTGACGAATTTCCCTCGCCGGAACGATTTATGTCGATACTCGAACAGGCCGGCTTCGAAAACTGCCGCGCCATAAAACTTACTTTCGGAGTAGCTTACATCTATACAGCAACAAAACGATGAAAAACATTGCACGAATTCTCATATTGGCCTGCTGCCTGATCCTGGCATCCTGCAACAGCGCCCGTTACGTCGAACGCCTGCGGCAAAAGATCCGTATCGAAAAGTTCGATTCCATTCAGCTCCAGGGACTTACCGGAGCACTCATAACCCTCGATGCCACCAATCAGACCGGCCGGAATCTCTCGGTCGAATCGGCTCAGCTGACCCTCAAATACGACGGTACGCGGGCCGTGACCTTCCAGTTGCGCGAACCAGTCACCCTGCCCAAACGATACTCCGGCAAAATCGAACTCGGCATGCGGATGAAAATCTCCAACCCGTTCGCGGCAATGGGCGTCTGGGGACAACTGCAACGTCGTGACACACAGCATGTGACCGTTTCGCTCGAAATGTCGGCCAAATTCGGCGGCTTCAAAAAAAATATTTTATACGAAGATGTACAATTAGAACAATTTCTTCGTACATTTGCGCTGTCTCTCGATGATATCTGGAATATCATAAGTGAATAACGAAATGTTCAAGAGGTACATAACTGCGGCTTTTCTCGCCATTGCGACCGTCACAAGTCTCTCGGCGCAGAACTTCGATGCCTTCAAGGACCAGCTCGCCACATCCAATAACGGCGCTTCGGTCCGGGTCGTCGAACACGGAGATGCCCATGCCGCCCTCGTCGCTGCCGATAACCAGATAACACAGAGCACTATAAGAGGTTACCGCGTCGGCATATTCTACGACAACAGCCAGGATGCCCGTACTCGCGCAAACAACGCCGAAACCTCGTTCAAAAACTCTTTCGACGGCATTCCTCTATACAAAGACTACCGAAATCCATATTTCATCGTAGCCGTGGGGAACTGCCTCTCGCAGGAAGAAGTCACCATCCTCTGGGGTCGGGTCAAAAACATATTCCCTAATGCATACATCATGCGGGCCGATATCCCGATAGCAGAACTGATGGAAACTGACTGAATTTTGAACAATTAGAAAATATTTCTATTGGAAAATTAAAATCGAATTTTTATTTTTGTACGGTTTAACAATTTAAATTAATTCGCCATGAAAAAAGTTTTCTCTTTGATGATTGTCGCTGTTGCGGCTATGTCGTTCGTTTGCTGCGGTGGTAACGCAAGCAAAACTGCTGAGGCTGAGGCTGAAGCTCCCGTTGAAGCTGTAGCTGAAGAGGCTGCTGCCGAGGTTGCTGACACTACTGCTGCCGCTGCCGACACTGTTGAAGTAGCTGAAGAGGCTGCTGAGGCTGAGGTTGTTGCTGCCGAATAAGACAGTCCAACAATTACTTATAGAGGTGTATCCGACCTGGGGTCGGATACACTTTTTTTTAATATTACGCGTACACGAAGATAAAAATTCCGATAATCGACTCCCGCCCAGAATCAGTTCCGCCCAAAAACGGATCGGTCAGGATAACCTACGGTACGGGATCGTAACCGCTGCCGCCCCACGGATGACACCGGCTCAAACGTTTGAGTGTCAGCCATCCACCCTTCAGCGGGCCATACTTCTTCAACGCCTCGACAGCATATTGCGAACATGTAGGAGTAAACCGGCATGACGGCGGAAGTATCGGCGAAATGAAACGTTGATAGAACCTCACCAAAACCAACAACGGAAATGCTCCGACTTTCTTACAAAGATCGGCACACCTGTTCCAGAATCCTTTCCACCGCATGGTTCACCGTTTTATAACTGAGCACTTCTTTAGAACTGTAAATCAAGGCCATAACCAGATGACGACCCTCTGCCGCACGTTTCAACCCTCCGTTCGAGAGCCGATATGACTCTTTGGTCCGGCGGCGCAGAAGATTACGTTTGTTGGCGCGTCGATGAAACTTTTTCGGCACTGCAAACAACACCTCAATTCTCGTACTACCACCCGAATTACCGTCAGCCGCCGGTTCCCGACCTGAAACAGAGTCCGAATCCGTCACTGCAATTGCCATGTCTTCGGCATCGACAGCTTCCGAAACCTCACCTTCAACCACCCCGGCAGCACTATCCAGACGCAGACCGCCTTCGAAAGAGCCCTCGGCTTCCGGCTCCAGTTCGAGCCACACGTAACGGAACGGATATACAAACCCGCTCCGTCCCGACTCGAACAGCCGACGGATCACTTTCTGCGAGCGTAACCGCTCGTTGCGAGGCAATGAATACTGCGACATGGTTCCCTATCGACATGCACCGCGCCGATAATACCGGCAATATTGCCGCTACGCCTGCCCGGTATCGCTTTTCTTGACTGCTTTAGGTTTTGTTGCGGCACTCCTGGTCGCGGGTGTCCGCTTCGCCGACGCTGCCGCAGTCTTGGTGCTACGGCTCCCGGCCGTACTCTTACGGCTCGACACGCTCTTCTTGTCGGGCAGTTTCCGGCTGCGGGTCTTCTTGGCCAGCTTGTTCTGCTGGTTGCGGATGAACTCCTCATGCACCTGATTGTCTGGCGCCTCAACCGGCTCAATCGTCTCACCGGCAGCAACCCGATCCAGAAATATATCAATAGCCTTGGTCATCGACGGGGCCGCCGGTGTCGGGGCCATGACGGTAACGGCAAACCCTGCCGCAATGGCAGCACGCGCCGTGGCATCACCGAACGTAGCCACCAACGGCGCATCCAGTCCGGCATAGGCATTCTTGAAGGCCGCAACATCCGAAGGCGAATAGAGGGTCACCATATCGTACGAAGCCAGATCGAGCTGCGACACGTCGGTCGAGACTGTCCTGGCCAGGATTACCTTGTCGACCTGCAGTTTGAGCCGCTCCAGAGCTTCGGGCAGTTCGGGTTTGTGGGGTTCGCTGAGGGTCAGAAGGTATTTTTCATCCTTGTGCTTGATGATCAACTCCAGGAAGTTGGTGAACGAACCGTCCGCAAAGAAGATCTTCCGTTTGCGGTAGACGATATATTTCTGCAGATAGAGCGCAACGGCTTCGGTCTGACAGATATATTTCATTGTTTCGGGGACGTTGATGCGGGCCTCTTCGCATATCCTGAAGAAACTGTCAACCGTCGTCCGGCTGGTAAAAATCACGGCCGTATGCGTCAGAATCTCGACGCGTTGACTGCGGAACTCCTTGAGGCTCACCCCCTGGACCTTGATCAGGGGATTATAGTCGATCTGTACGCCATGTTTTCGCGAGATCTCGAAAAACGGCGATTTTTCCGGAATCGCCGGTACCGGCTGCGAGACCAATATCTTTTTTACGGTCATTTTAACTCTTTCTAAATATAAGCAGAACTATCAGACTTACAGGGAATAATTCTACGCTGCAAAGGTACAAAAACCAATGCAAAATCGAAATTTTTTTGTCTACAAAGAGGGCGTAAGTTTTGTACAAAAAGACCAAAACCAGCGCAACAAGCTCAATGCCAATTACATACATAAACGCATCATAACTGTCGCGAGGTCCGAGCGCATAGAGCAGTATCAGGGGTGTGCAGACCACCGTGAAGAGTGTAAAACCACCTCGTTTCAGGCGCATAAGCTGCCGGATGAAGCCGTCGCAAAGCGTCTGCCGTCCGACGGCCCACAACATCGAGGATTGAACTCCAACCACCAACAACAACATGCATGCAACCAGCGGAACGGCTCCGAGCACCAGCCAGTAAGGGGCATCGAACGCCTCCCCGGCCATCACGTCGACAAACTTTACAACCATCACTCCAGCCGTGAGCAACCCTACCGTAAAGGCACTGTTGAAGAAGCGCGTATAGATGCTGCTGAGTCCCTCGGCCACCTGATCGTCGGGCTGGGTCTTGTGGCGCACGAAGATAGAGGAGATGTCGCTGCGGAACCTGTACAGCAGAAGCGTATAGGCCAGCAGCAACGCAACAACCGAAACCTGATAGACCGGTCCCGAAGCCAGGGGCGTCACACCTGAAGTTCTGGCGACAGACGACTCGGCCAACACGCTGCGTGCGCCGAAAACAGCAACCGAAGTGCTGTCCGGCTGCTCAAGTACCGAATCCGCAACAAAAGCATCATGCCGGACCAACCACTCGCCCAGCTCCTCGGGATCACTCCACGGGATCTCCGTCCGGTGCGTCTCCATCATCGTCGAATCGACGACCGGAGCCGTTCCGGAACCGCTTCCCTGCGATACCCGCACCGAGTCGGCTATGGTCTCATAAATGGGCATCCCTATCGATTATCTATGCGTACAGTCGATTCAGCGTAATGCGGATCAACGTCCCCTTGCCGATCTCCGAATCGACAACCGCTATCCGCCCATTATGATACTCCTCGATGATACGGCGGCTCAGCGACAAGCCCAATCCCCATCCACGGGTTTTGGTCGTGAAGCCCGGTTCGAAGATTCTCTTCCAGTTTCCGCGGGCGATGCCTTTGCCCGTATCCTGCACATCGACATAGACGTTATTCGCATCCGACGATATATTGACCGAGATTCGCCCCTGACCCTGAAGCGCATCGAGCGAATTCTTCATCAGGTTCTCGACCACCCACTCGAAAAGCGCCGAATTGATGTTCGCCTGAACCGGAGCTATCGCCAAACCGTTGTAGTCGAGGGTCACGTTACGCGGAATACGGGTCCGGAAGTACATCACACACCCCCCGACAACCTCGTTGATATTGGCCGGAGCCAGAACCGTTGCGGAACCGATCTTCGAGAAACGGTCGACAATCTTCATCAGGTGGGTCAGATCCTTGTTCATCTCTTCCACGGCCGTCTGGTCGATCGGCTGGCTGCGCAGATATTCGATCCACCCGAGCAGCGACGAGGTCGGGGTCCCCAACTGATGGGCTGTCTCCTTGGCCAGCCCGATCCAGACCCGATTCTGTTCATCCTGCTTGGTCGACCGGAACGCGATATATCCGAAGAGTATGAACAGCGCAACTACAACAAGCTGTATCAGCGGGAAATAATAGAGCATCCGCAACAGTTTCGATTCGCCGTAGAAGATATAGATCGCGGCCGAACGGTTCCAGCGGTCACGGATCATGATCGGCTGGTTCTTCTCCGAAAACTGATCGATCTTGCGCCGCAGAAGATCCGGATGATTGATTATGTTTTCGGGCACCAGGTGCGACTCCAGCACCCGAAGGTTTTCGTTGGTGATTATCAACGGTATATTGTTGCGGTTGCTGATGATCGACCGCATCAGCGGATCGCCGTTGAGCATCTCGCTGGTCCCGATGGCGCGTTCCATCGCCATAGCCCAAACCTGAACGTCATGCTGCTCCTTCTCGCGCAGGTTCTCAGCCATGCGGTTGGTGAAATACAACGACACCCCGGCCAATGCAAGACCAAGAACGATAACCACCATCCGCCGGCGGAACGAAAACAACGATGATCGCAATGTCAACTTCATGGCCGCTCGGTTTTTACTCTTCGTTTTCGGGTTCTGCCTCGACCGTACGGCGGGTATCCTGCTCGGTAAGAATCCGTCGATATTCGGCCGGATCATTCAGAACCTCTATCGCACGATCCAGATCGGCATCGCGCTGCAGATTGTACTCGGCAACACCGTCCGAATAGGCATAACTCATGATGATACGTCCGTTGATGGCATCGGTCAGCTCGTCGCGATAACGCTCCAGATTCGACCGCTTGTCATCCTTGAGCTGGCCGCCCATCCGCTCGATCTGCGAAATGAAGGTCGAATCATACAGCTCCTGTTCAGCCGCATCGCGCAACCGGTCGAGGTACACACGCGTCTGGGAGCGGTAATCGACCTCCTTGTCCTCCATGAAATCCATGAAGGCCGCATAATCCTCGTCGGTTATCGAGAAGCTCTTCGGGTCGAGCCCCTGAAGCCGTGCATCGTTCTTGCGTACATAGTCGTCGGCAAAGTCGTCGATATACCCCAACGCGTAGATCAGCATCGCAAAATGGCTTGCATATTCGGCTTCGGTGACGATGTCGGGCATTATGCCGCCGCCGTCATACACCTTGCGGCCTCCCGCCGTGCGGAACTCCCGGATCAGCGAGTCGGGAACATACCCGACCGAACCATCCTCATTGCGATGGGCATAGTCGATGGCCTGGATACAACGGCCGCTCGGCATGTAATACTTCGCCGTCGTAACCTTAAGATAGGAGTTGAACCCCAGCGGACGGGTTTCCTGAACAAGGCCCTTGCCGAAGGTCCGCCGGCCGAGCAGAACCGCACGATCCATATCCTGCAGCGCTCCCGAAACGATTTCGGCCGCCGAAGCCGTACCGCTGTTCGTAAGCACAACGATCGGCAGGGACGTATCGATCGGCTCCTTTTCGGTAACGTATGTCATGTTCGACGAGGGTTGGCGCCCCTTCAACTCAAGCACTTCGGTTCCCTTGGGCAGGAACATCGACAGAATGTCCACTGCCTCCTGAACCACGCCGCCGCCGTTGTTGCGGTAATCAAGGATCAAGCCGCGAAGGCGTCCGCTCTCCTTGAAGCGCATCACCGCATTGCGCATCTCGTCGCCACACCCTTCAGTGAAGTCGCTGTGCGAGATATATGCTATGCTGTCGGCCACCCACCCCGAATAGGGTACGCCGGGCAGCGAAACACGTTCGCGGACCAATGTCAGATCCACGTCGTCACCGCCGATCAGTTTGCGGACCTTCAGACGTACGGTAGTCCCCGGATCGCCCTTCAAACGATCGCTTACCTCCTCGACCGAAAGATCCTTGGCCGATTCGCCGTCGATTTCGAGAAGCAGATCGCCGATCCTGATGCCAGCCCGATCAGCCGGATAACCGCGATAGGGCTCGACGAATACCACATAATCGCCCTTCTTTCGGATCAGGGAGCCGACGCCGCCGTACTTGCCGGTCGACATCACCATAAACTGGCTCATCTCCTCCTCCGACAGATATTCGGTATACGGATCGAGTCCCGATACCATACCGTCAGCCGCGCGCTGCATCACGTCGTCGACATCCAACGAATCCACATAAAAGACATCCAGTTCGCGGAACAGATTGACCAACAGTTCGATATTGCGGCCCAAACCGAAATCGTTCCTGACCGCCGCCGTCATAATCGCAACACCGAATACCGCCACTGCGGCATAAACGACACGGCGCATGATTCTTACACCTCTATTCTTCATCGCTATTCCTCAAATATACCTCCATACGATAGATCACACGAGCCACGGCCGAGCGTATCCCGCTTAAGACGACCTGGTCGCCGCGCTGCCACACTTCGATTTCATCCTCCCACAGCAGGCGAGCACGCCCCATGCCGGTCGAGGCCCTGAAAAGCAGTTTGCCGTCACGCTCGCCGACCTGTTCGAAGCCGCTGGCCGCAAAGGCCCTGCGGACACCGTCGAGATCCGTCGCCAGCGACCCGCGTATTCCGCGCTCCATGAACCCGAACCACGGATATGCCAACGCCAGAAGCGCAAGGGTCGGCAACAGAAACTTCGACCGCGTCGAACCGTTCATCAGCAGCGAGATGTAATCCCGGATACCCATCGACTCCTTCAGGGCCATGTGCGAAAAGTTCAAAAGCCCAACCAAAGCCAGAAGTACCAGCAACAGTACGAAATATTTCAGAGCCCGGATCGCGTATCGATCCTTTCTGATCCTTCCAAATGACATATCTACTCTTCTCTATAACGTTTCAACCCTCCGATTTAGTCTTCACATAGTCGGCCGTAGCCTGCATCAGCCACTTCGGCGTAGATGTAGCCCCGCATATCCCGACCGTACGCGCTCCGGCAAGCCACTCTGCACGTATCTCCTGCGGCTCCTCGATATTGTAGCTCTCGGGATTGGCCTGCCGGCACGCCTCGAACAGAACCTTGCCGTTCGAACTCTTCCGCCCGCAGACAAAGATCACACGGTCAACGCTGCGGGCAAACTCCTTCAGCTTCTCCTCGCGGTTCGAGACCTGCCCACATATCGTGTCGACAACCTCCACCTGCGACGGGTCCGCTGCCCGCGACCGCATCACCGCAGCCAGCCGCTCGAACAATGCCTTGCTCTGCGTGGTCTGCGACAGAAAATATATCGGCCGCGTAAAGTCAACCGCCGACAGGTCATCCTCATTCTCAACAACCGTCACGTTGCCGTCGACCTGACCCGCAAGCCCGACCACTTCGGCATGTCCGTGCTTGCCCAGCACAACCACTTGACCGCCAACCTCATGCATCTTTTCGTAGGCACGCTTGATCTTGCGCTGCAACGCCGCAACGACCGGACACGTAGCATCGATGACCTCGATACCCAGACGCGCCGCCTCGGCAAATGTCGAAGGCGGCTCTCCATGCGCCCGCACAAAGAGACGGTTTCCGCCCAGATCCTTCATCTCGGCATGCGTAACCGTTCGCAGCCCAAGCTTTTCGAGCCGTTGAACCTCGACACGATTGTGTACTATGTCGCCCAGAGAGTAGACAACGCCTCCCTCCGACAACGCCTCTTCGGCCCGCGATATGGCCCGCACAACGCCGAAACAGAATCCCGACCCTTCGTCTATGATCACATCCAATGCCATATGTTTTTTATGATGAATTGTTCTTGTGCGGCTAATCGAATTGCTTTTACCGTACGCCCCGACCCCCGCCTGCTGATTTCCGATTGCCTCTGCCCTCTTACGAGTTCCCTCACACTTGCTCCCTCCCGAATTCTCACACACTTTTTCTCCCCCCCTCACCAACCGGCCAAGGTCTCACGGAGCCTTCAGCACTCGAACAGCGATCCGAAATGCTCGTCGAACCAACGCATCTGGTCGTCAAGCGTCATGTGGCTGTTGTCGAGCACCACCGCATCGGCCGCACGGCGCAACGGCGATATGGCACGGTGCTGATCGGCCTCGTCGCGCGACCGGACATTGCGTTCGATCTCCTCGAGCGAAACATTGTCGCCCTTTGCCCGTAACTCGTCGTAACGCCGGCGTGCCCGGACGGCCGGATCGGCCGTCATGAAGATCTTGATCTCGGCATCCGGAAAAACTACCGTCCCGATATCCCGTCCGTCCATCACTATTCCCTTGTCCCGGCCCATCTGCTGTTGCATCGCAACCAGCTTCTCACGCACCTGCGCTATCTGACTCACGCGGCTCACGCAGTTGCTCACCTCGATGGTGCGGATCTTGCCCTCAACCAGCTCGCCGTCGACATATATGTCGCTCGCACCACGCGCCGGATTGAACCGGAACGCAATCGAAATCTGCGGCAGCAACCGGCACAGCGCCTCCTCGTCGACCATGCCCGAACGTATTGCGCCGTGTTCGAGCCCGTAGAGCGTCACGGCGCGGTACATCGCTCCCGTATCTATGAAGATATATCCCAGGCGGGCAGCCAGAGCCTTGGCGAATGTGCTTTTCCCGCACGACGAGAATCCGTCGATGGCAATCGTCAGCCGTCGGCGGCGCGCAAGCTTGTCTGTCGAATCGCAAATCATAATGGCAAAATACGATAAAATGTCGTCAGGATCGTATAGATCCCGAGGAAGCCGATTATACAACCCGCAATATGGTTGATCCACAGCATGTGGCGCGGACGGAACCTGTTGCGGAAGATACTTATCACCGACGTGAGGCAGAACCACCACAGCACCGCTCCCACGAAGAACCCGAGAATCAATACCGCACCGAGCATCACGCTGCTCAACGAGAACTCCTCGGAGATCTGTATGCTGAACATTCCGAAGAAGACGAAGATATACGGAACGATCATCAGTATGTTTGCCAGCGTGAAGCCGAACATCGACATGAAATCCTGCCACAGGTCGGTTTTACCGGCGCGGTTACGGCGGATCTGGGTCACCGGATTCTGCATGTAGATGTAGACCCCGACAACGACCACAAGTATTCCGCAGGCCACACGCATGATCACGGCATACTGGTCGAGCCAGGCCTTGAGCATCGAGTAGCAGAAAAAGGCGACCGTAGCCAGCAGGGAGTCGGCGCATGCAACTCCAACGCCCGAAGCGAGTCCCGACTTACGCGACTTGCTGAGCGTGCGCTGTATGCACAGAACCGCAACCGGCCCGACCGTAATCGAAGCCGACAGCCCTACCAGAACACCGCGACTGAAGAGTTCGCCCAACATACCTTTTTCTTTTGCTACTGAAATGCAAAAATAGTAAATATCTTCTATCTTTGCAGATAAATTGTCCCATAAAATGCGAAACAACATTATCGCCGTACTGGCGAGCGTTCTGCTGCTGTCAGCCGGCTGGCTCCGTTTCAGCGGCCTGACACTGGTGGTGGCCCTGGTCCCCCTGCTCATAATCAGCAACCGATACGGCCCCTCGAAACGAGACTGGTGGAAGATGGCCGGATGGACTTTGCTGACATTCACGCTGTGGTACACCGCAACATCTTGGTGGATCTGGAACTCAACTGCTCCGGGAGCCGTCGTGGCAATCATCGTCTCGGCCCTGCTCTTCACCGCCGCATTCATGCTATACCACTACGTCTCAAAACGTGCCCCAAAGGCCCTCGCATACTGCATACTCGTATCGGTATGGATCGCCGCCGAATACTGGTACCTGAGCGGTGAGGTTTCGTTCCCGTGGCTCATCCTCGGAAACGGTTTCGCAAACGACACCTGGGCAATACAGTGGTACGAGTGGACCGGCGTCTTCGGCGGTTCGCTATGGGTTCTCGTCTGCAACATCCTCTTTTTCGAGACGTGGCTACGGTTCTCCCGCCGACGCATGGTCCTGTCGCTCACCCTCCTGCTCCTGCCGCCGGCCCTGTCGCTCGTAATGTTCGCTACATACCGCGAACCCGAACCGAAAGTAGGAATAACCGTCGTGCAACCCAACTTCTCATGCTTCCCGATTGAAGAGAAATTCACCGTCTCCGAAGAGCAGCAGCTGCAGATTTTCCACGGTCTGATTGCTCAGGCGCCCGAATGGAGCCGCTTCGCAATACTGCCCGAAACGGCCGTCGGGACTCAGCGAATCATCTGGGAGAACGACTGGAATGCCTCGTCCGTAGCCGCAATGTACCGCATGCAGCGTGAACTGATGCCGTCGGGACAGATCATCACCGGTGCAAATACAGCCCGATACTATCCCGATCCGGCACTCGCCTCGACAACCGCCCGCCGCGACAACGGCAACTGTTACGATGTCTACAATACCGCTCTGGCATTCGACTCAACCGGAATGTCGGGCGTACGCCACAAGATCAAACTTGTCGTCGGCGCCGAAAAGGTTCCGTATCCAAAACTCATGGAGGCGCTCTCGTTCCTGATCGTCGAACTGGGCGGCACCTCCGGACAGCTCGGGGTTGACCGCCATCCGGTCAATTTCCAGCTCGACTCGATCCGGATCGGCGCGGCCATATGTTACGAGTCGGTTTACGGGGATTTCTTTGCCGACTTCGTGCGGCGGGGAGCCAACGTCATGAGCGTAATCACAAATGACGGCTGGTGGGGAGATACCCCCGGCCATCGCCAACACTTCTCATATTCGCGTCTGCGGGCCATTGAGACGCGCCGAAGCATCGCCCGAAGCGCCAATACCGGAATTTCGGGTTTCATCAACGGCCGCGGAGACGTAATCTCGACTCTCGGCTGGGATCGCCGCGGAACCCTGTCCGAACAGATCGCACTCAACGACCGAATCACGTTCTACACCCGCTACGGCGACTACATCGCCCGCATAGCATGTTACGTGCTTCTGCTGTCGGTGCTCTATTACGTTGCCTACCGTGTCCGAAAGCGCAACCATCTGGTTGACTGAGCGATGCCTCTCGACCACACCTCACACAACACAGCCGCGGAGGTTGAACAGCGTCTCCCGGCTCGACACTAAAAGAGACTCCGAATGATGAACTACCGTCAGACACTCGATTATCTCTATTCCTCCCTGCGTTCGTTTCAGGATACGGGCGGCGACGCCTACAAACCCGGACTCGAACGCATCGAAAGCCTTGTCCGGCTGCTGGGCAACCCGCAACGCCGATACCCGACCGTGCATGTCGCCGGGACAAACGGCAAGGGGTCCGTTTCGCACATCATAGCTGCTGTACTCCAGCAGGCCGGTTACCGGACGGGGCTCTTCACCTCGCCGCACCTGCACGACTTCCGCGAACGGATCCGTATTGACGGCCGGACGATCGAAGAGGATGAGGTAGTTGAATTCGTCGAGCAACACCGCACCGAAATGGAGCATATCGGGGTTTCGTTCTTCGAGATGACGGCAGCGATGGCTTTCGAGCGGTTCGCGCAGCACAAGGTTGACGTGGCCGTAATCGAGACGGGACTCGGAGGGCGCCTCGACGCCACAAACATAATCCACCCGATCATGAGCGTCATCACCAACATCGGTCTGGAACACACCGAGTTCCTCGGCTCTACGATCGCCGAGATCGCCGCCGAGAAGGCCGGAATCATCAAAACCCACATCCCCGCCGTAATAGGCGAACACCACCCCGAAAGCGATCCGGTATTCATCGACACCGCCCGTGCCCGAAACGCCGAACTGCACTTCGCACAGGATGAATTCGAGGTTCTCGAGGCCCAAAGCGACCCCTCGGGCAGCCGTTTCGAGATATTGCGCCGGAGTGACTCCGCCCGCTTCACCGTTTCGCTCGATCTCGGAGGTTCGTACCAGCGCCGGAACATCGTCACGGCCCTCGCCGCCATCGAGCAGATCCGCACATCGCATCTCCTGAACGGTCCCGCCATAACCGACCGTACCATCGAAGACGCCTGTCGGCATGCCGCCGCAATGACCGGGCTGGCTGGACGCTGGCAACGCCTGGGCGAACACCCTACCGTAATCTGCGATACCGGCCACAATGCCCACGGCCTCAAATACGTAGCCGAGCAACTCTCGCAACTCAAATATGACCGTCTCTTCTTCGTGTTGGGTGTCGTCCGCGAGAAAGACCTCTCGGCAATACTCCCGCTGCTGCCCAAGAACGTCTCATACATATTCACCCAGGCATCAGTCTCGCGGGCCCTCGATGCCGAAGAACTCCGCTCGCGTGCCGCCGAATACGGCCTGCAGGGATGTGTCGTACGAGGTGTTGCCGAAGCTTTGGCGTATGCCCGCAGCCAGGCCCGTCCCGAAGACTTGATCTTCGTCGGCGGAAGCACCTTCACCGTTGCCGAGATCATCTGAACCTCACTGCATCACCACCACCCCCGTCCAAACATCACCTTCAACCATCCCGGCAACCTTCACAAAGCGGACAATCGCACCTATCCGGCATAGCCAAACCTCTACCGCCGAAGCCATGTGCGCCCCTCCGCCACTCCTACACACAAAAAAAGACAGCCTGCTTCGCAAAAAAGCAGACTGTCCGGTCTCAAAAGAACTTTATTAAACAGAAGTAGCTCCACCGCGACTCGAACGCGAATTTAGGGTTTAGGAAACCCTCGTTCTATCCCTTGAACTATAGAGCCGTATACAGAAACGACAAGCCTGCGCACACGGCACATCTCGTCGTTACCGATATTTTTCCCGAATCAAGACAACGTGCCTCTCCCCTATACGAAGGCAGGCCCCGTCACCCGATTCCCGCTACTTCGAAAGGTCGCCGCCGTCGTATGCCCACTTGACGAACATCGATCCCCAGGTGAAACCGCCGCCGAAGGCTGCCAGAATCAGATTGTCGCCCTTCTGCAGACGGCTTTCGTAATCCCACAGACACAACGGAAGGGTTGCAGCAGTAGTATTTCCGAACTTGTCGATGTTGATCATGCACTTGTCCTTCTCCAGTCCCATTCGGTGAGCCGTAGCCTCGATGATTCGCAGGTTGGCCTGATGCGGAACCAGAAAACGGATATCATCGGAGGAAAGATGGTGTTTATGCATCATCTCAACCGCAACATCCGCCATGTTCGAAACCGCCGCCTTGAAGACTGCCTGTCCCTCCTGCGTAATCGTATGCCAGTTGTTCTGCACAGTCTCGATGGTTGCCGGATGCAACGATCCGCCGGCCTTCATGTAGAGGTGTTTCTCACCCGAGCCGTCCGAATGAAGTATGTGGTCGATGATACCCAGACCTTCGGTATTGGGCTCCAGCAGAACCGCACCGGCTCCGTCACCGAAGATGGGACAGGTCTTGCGATCGGTATAGTCGACGATCGACGACATCTTGTCCGCACCGACGACGATAACCTTCTTGCAACTTCCCGTTTCGATATATTTGCTGCCGGTGGCCAATGCAAACAGGAAACCGCTGCATGCGGCCGACATGTCGAACGCAAATGCATTCTTACATCCCGACTTGTATGCGATCATGTTTCCAGTCGACGGGAAAAACATGTCGGGAGTCACCGTTGCACAGATCACCAGATCGATCTCGTCGGCATTGACACCCGTCTTCTCAAGCAGGTCCTTTACGGCTTCGGCACCCATGAAGGAGGTCGCCTTGTCGGGATCCTTAAGTATGTGCCTTGTCTTGATGCCGATACGGGTCATGATCCACTCGTCGGTGGTATCGACCATTCGGCTCAGTTCGTCATTGTCAAGGATGTAGTCCGGCAGGTAACCGCCAACACCCGTAATGGCAGCTGTTATCTTTTTCTTCATCTACTCTACTTTAAGAATCTTTTTCAGTTTATTGACCATATCGGCCTTGATAGTACGTTCGGTCTGCTTGATCATGTTCTTGATGGCAAGCGGAGACGAACATCCATGTCCGATTATCACCGGAGCATTGATGCCAAGAACCGGCGTCCCGCCCACATTCTCATAGTTCATCTGGTCGAGAAATGCATTCTGCACGCCCATCTTCTTGGTGATATGGTAGATACCTTCGGCCTGTTTCAGGACCACGTTGCCCACGAAGCCGTCGCAGACTATCACATCGGCTATCTTGCCCGAAAAGAGATGCGTACCTTCGACATTACCCACAAAATTGAATTGACCGCCGTTATCGGCCATCATTTCGTGAGTCGTCTTGGCCTGGGCATTTCCCTTTTCGCGCTCTTCACCGATGTTGAGCAGACCCACACGAGGATTGTCTATACCCAGCACGCTCTGAGCGTAGACACTGCCGATAATGCCGTATTGATAGAGTACCTCGGGCTTGCAGTCGACATTCAGGCCCACGTCGAGCAACAGTCCGCATCCGCTCACCGTCGGTATGATCGACGAGATCGTCGGACGTATAACGCCTTCGACCGGTTTTACGGCATACATCGAGCCGACCATCATGGCTCCGGTACTGCCCGCACTCGCAAAACCGTCGATCTCGCCACGTGCCAGAGCCTCGAAGCCCCGGACGATACTCGAATCGCTCTTCTTGGCGAATGCGTGTGCCGGATGGTCCGACATGGTGATCACCTCGCTCGTGGCAACGATATCGAACTTGTCGACCGGACAGCCTTCTCTGCGTAAAATCGCCTCGATCTCGTCTTTGGCGCCAAACAAAACGATACGGCTGTCCGCTCCGATCGCATCGAGCGCCGATATGGCCCCCATCACGACCGCTTCGGGCGCATAATCGCCGCCCATTGCATCTATACCTATCCTGAACATAGCGTATCGATTCGATTAAGTTACTAACTGTCGGTTGGACAATGACGACGAAACTACTCTTCGGCCTTCTTGTCGATCGCCTGCTTACCGCGATAGTAGCCGCACTCGGGGCAAACCCGGTGATAAAGCGTTGCCGCACCGCAGTTCGAACATACGGCAACGGTCGGTACGGTTGCCTTATAGTGTGTTCTTCTCTTGTCTCTTCTCGTCGAAGAGATTTTGTGCTTAGGATGTGCCATTTTACAACTGTATTTGTTTAAAGTTTAACTTTATTTATTTCCAATTATTCGTATCACTTCTCTCCTCTCTATCTCTCTCTTCTCACCCCACTCTCCCTTTCTTTCTCCCCGCTATCTCTCCCTTCTCTTCCTTTCTCTCTGCCCTCTCTCCCCACTTTCGCGCCGCACTCTTTCACTATTCTCGCCCCTCTTTCTCCATTTGGGACTTAAGAGCCTCGAGTTTGGCCCACTGCCGACGGTTCGACTCCTCAAGCTCAGCATTGCGCATGGCCTCCGCCTCGATCCGTTCGAACTCCTCCTCGCTGACACTGCTGAAACGGGCCAGCATATCCGGATTACACTCCCCCTCGGCATGGACCCTGCTGTAGGGAAGGCTCAATACGATACTCTCGTAGACATATTGTCCGAGGTCGACCTCCGTCTCTCCGGTCCCGATCCACATCACGTTGCCGTCATACTCATCGGTCTGGTCGGAGAACTTGACTATCAACTGTCCGGAGAAGTCGACCGGAAGGATACAGTCTTCGAGGCATCGGTCGCACGCGACTGTAACTTCGCCGCGAATCGACACATCGAACGTGAGCATCGTCGCGCTTTTCAGCATATCGATACTCGCCTTGAGTTTTCCGTCTTTTATTTCGTCCCCTCCGAATGCCTCGAACAGTGTGCTATCTACATCAATATCAAAGTGATGAGACCCCGTCTTCAGCCCCTTGAAGGGTATGCGAAAGCATTTCAAAATCTCCATTTTGACTGCAAATAGGTCACAAAGGTACACATTTATACGGTAAAAGCAAAGTTTTCTGCATTTTGTTTGTATTTTTGCTTCCCAAAGTCTCTCTCAAAATGACACAAATTTCAACTTTCGAGATACTTTTTTCGACCGATTTCGCAGAGTGGCAGCGGTACGACATTTTCATCATGGGAACATGTTCCGATGCGGCAGGAGAGTGTTCCGGATTCGTACATGCAGTATCGCGAGGCGCCGAAGAACACTCCCCGGAGGCCCCGCACAACAGACTGAAGATAACCGATATACACTGTGTCGGAATGGAGTTGTACATATATATCGTCGCCAATGCCCTGCCCGCCTCGAACAGAATCGGCGACAATCCGCCGTTCGAATGCCGCCTCGAGATACGCCGCGACGGGGAGACTGCCTACGACAAGATCCACATGATCAACCAGTGGGGCGGCGAAACAATACACATAACCATCTGAAAAATTCTCCCCCCCCTGCCTAACGCGCAATCCGGGCCGAACGTACAATCCGATCCGAATGAGCGAGCCGGCCAGCTCCGGAAGCCGGCTTCGGATATCCAGCTGCAAACAGATACGGAAGTCGAACATCTGCCCGCCGCAGCCATATTACTACATCTTTGATTTTAGCAATCTCTTGCCAACACCGGACGCAAATTTCGGACAATCAGCAGATCGCCCCGAAATCAAGGTTGTCACCCCACGTAACGCGCTACCGAATCGGCAATCCGTTCGCCGTCCAGCGCCGCCGAGATGATACCGCCGGCATAACCGGCTCCTTCGCCCGCCGGGAAAAGCCCCTCTATCTCGGGGTGCATCAACCGCTCCGGATCGCGCGGTATACGTACCGGCGACGAGGTCCGAGACTCGACACCTACCACAATCGCCTCGTTAGTGACGAATCCCCGCATCCTGCGCCCGAAGTCGGCCAGACCGGCCCGCAGCGCCTCACCGATGAACGCCGGCATCCACTCGGTCATGAGCGACGGCGTGATACCCGGAATATACGATGTCCGCGGCAGTGTCGACGACCGGCGCCCCGCCACGAAATCGGCTACACGCTGTGCCGGAGCTATCTGGTGTTCGCCGCCGAAACGACGCGCCGCACGTTCGAACTCCTCCTGGAACCTCAACCCCGCAAGTTCGCCCCACTCTTCGCGCAGGTATGCGAAATCCTCCGGCCGCACTTCGGTCACGATACCAGAATTGGCAAAGGCCGAATTGCGGGCCGAAGGCGACATGCCGTTGACCACCGACTGTGCCGAATCGGTCATTGCCGGAACGATGAACCCGCCCGGGCACATGCAGAACGAATAGACCCCGCGGCCGCACTGCTGCGTCACCAGAGAATAGGATGCCGCCGGAAGGTATTCGCCGCGCGAGGGCATGTGGTACTGTATCGAATCGATCAGAGCCTGAGGGTGTTCGATGCGGACACCCATTGCAAACGGCTTGGCTTCGAGCCGCACGCCGCAGTCGTATAACATATGGTATATGTCGCGGGCCGAGTGTCCGGTAGCCAGCACCACGGCTGCCGCGTCGATCTGCTCGTCGCCGCACATGACCCCCGTGACACGCCCCTCGCGGATGATCAATGACGTGATCCTCCGCCCGAAGAAGAAACGGCCGCCCGCCTGCTCGATCGTATGCCGGATATTCGAAATGATCCGCGGCAGCCGGTCAGTACCGATATGGGGGTGCGCCTCGTAGAGAATCTCGGGCGATGCCCCGTGGAAAACCAGCACCTGCAGCGCCTTGTTGTAATCACCGCGCTTTTTCGAACGCGTAAAGAGCTTGCCGTCGGAAAATGTGCCGGCGCCGCCCTCACCGAAGGCATAGTTCGAATCGGGATCCACGGCTCCGTTGCGGTTGATCTGGGCAATGTCGCGCTTGCGCTGCAGCACCTCGCGGCCCCGCTCGAAAACCAGCGGCCGGTACCCCAGCTCGATCAGCCGCAGAGCCGCAAAAAGCCCCGCCGGCCCCGAGCCCACCACTGCAACCTCGGTACGGTGACTCACGTCGGGGTAGTCGAAATGTACCGGATCGGGCTGCCGTTCGCCGTCGACATAGACCTCGACGCTCAACTCAACCCGCACATCCCGCCGCCGAGCGTCGATCGACCGGCGAACGATACGCGCCATGGCCACCTCGCTCCGCAAAATACCCAACTGCCGCGCCGCTGCCGACGTATAGTATTCGGCATCGGAGGCCTGTTTGGGCGAGAGTCGTAACGTTACTGTTCTGGGCATTGCTCTTTTTTTCTGCAAAAGTATTAATTTTGCCGATAGAAAAGTACGCCTATGTCGTCAATTTTGATTCACGGCGGCCTCATCGTAAACGAGGGCCGCAGCTACACCGGATATGTCATCGTCCGAAACGGTGTGATCGAAACCGTCGCCGAAGGAGCATTCGAAGGCCCGTTCGACGGCGAACGCATCGATGCCTCGGGGTGCTGGGTGCTGCCCGGCGCAATCGACGACCAGGTCCATTTCCGAGAGCCCGGACTCACATACAAGGCCGACATAGCCTCGGAATCGGCGGCGGCCGTGGCAGGCGGAGTCACCTCCTTCATGGACATGCCAAACGTCAAGCCCCCGACCGTAACCCTCGACCTGCTGGAACAGAAGTTCGAAACTGCAGCCCGCACATCGTCGGCAAACTATTCGTTCTACCTCGGCGCCACAAACGACAACGGAAAAGAGGTGGCCCGGGTCGATCCGCGGCACGTCTGCGGTGTCAAGGTCTTCATGGGCTCCTCGACCGGAAACATGCTCGTCGACGATACACATGCTCTGGCGGCGATATTCGATACCTCGCCGGTAGTCGTGGCAACGCATTGCGAGGACGAGGCCCGTATCCGCGCCCGCATGGCGGAGTTCCGAAACCGTTACGGTGACGATGCCCCCGCATCAATCCACCCGCTCATCCGCGACGCCGAGGCCTGCTACATCTCGACGGCCCGCGCCGTGGAACTTGCCGACCGCTATCAGGCACAGCTCAACGTCCTGCACCTCAGCACCGCCCGCGAGCTCTCGCTCTTCGAAAGCGGCCCCGTCGAAGGCAAGGCCATCACGGCCGAGGTATGCGTACACCACCTCTGGTTCAGTGACCGCGACTACGCCGCATACGGCAACCGCATAAAATGGAACCCGGCGATCAAGAGCATCGAAGACCGCGATGCCCTGCGACAGGGGATCGTCAACGACAAGGTCGACATCGTGGCCACGGACCATGCCCCGCACACCCTCGAGGAGAAGTCCCAACCCTACTGGTCGGCTCCGTCGGGCGGCCCGTCGATCCAACACTCGCTGCCGGCGATGCTCACTCTCGCCGCACAGGGACTCTGGAGCAAGGAAAAGGTCGTCGAAAAGATGTGCCACGGCCCCGCCCTGCGGTACGGAGTTGTCGGCCGCGGATTCCTGCGCAGCGGATACCATGCCGACATCGTCATCGTCGATCCGCAACGCCCGCAAACCGTCTCGCGCGACAACCTTTTATATAAATGCGGCTGGTCTCCCTTCGAGGGCTGCCGTCTCGCCTGCTCGGTAGTGCTCACCCTCGTCAACGGACGCAAGGTCTTCGAAAACGGACGTGTCGACCCCGACATCCGCGGCGAAAGGCTCGAATTCTCCCCGCGAAGATGAGCCGTAACAACTAAATAATCATGATATTTGGATGATTCATCAAATTTGACTAATATTGGTATCCGAAACAAAGTTTCAATTTCAAAATACTTTACAGACATGAAAGCAAAATATCTCGGACTCGACATCCAGTCACCGATCATCGTGAGCAGCTCGCCCTATACCGCTTCGGCCGACAACATAGTGCGTTGCGCCGCATCGGGTGCCGGAGCCGTCGTGCTCAAATCGATATTCGAGGAGCAGATCGTTCACCAGGCCGACTCGATGGCCAAGGCCTACGAATCTCCATTCGGCGATACCGACGAATATCTGCGCCGATATCTGGGCGACGACTACAAGGCCCAGTTCCTCAACCTGATCGGCGATGCAAAATCAAGATGCGACATCCCCGTCATCGCCAGCATCAACTGCATCGGCACCGAGGGCGAGTGGGTCGAATATGCATCGTCGATGGCCGCAGCCGGCGCCGACGCCCTCGAACTCAACGTCTTCATCCTCGCCGCCAACCGCCACGCAACAGCCGCCGAACTCGAGGCCTCGTACGCCAATATCGTAAAACGGGTTACGGCAGCCGTCAAGATCCCCGTATCGGTCAAACTCACCATGCGCCTCACCAATGTCGTTGCCACGGCCGACGCACTCGCAGCCGCCGGTGCAAAGGGTATCGTACTCTTCAACCGCTTCTTCGAGCCCGACATCGACATCGAACGAATGGCTTTCATCGAAAGCTCGCCGTACAGCCGCTCCGAAGAGATCCGCAACGTACTGCGCACCACGGCAATCTGCTCGGCAGCCCTGCCCAAGCTCGATATCGCCGTCTCGACCGGAGTACATACCGGCGAAGATGCCGTCAAGGCGATCCTCTGCGGTGCCGATGCCGTACAGATCTGCACGGCAATCCACCTGGGCGGTTACGAGGTGATCGGAAAGATGAACGAGACTATCGACAAGTGGGCCATCCGCCACGGGTTCAACTCCATCGACGAGTGGCGCGGAAAGCTCGACATGCACAACTGGGATTCGCCGCTGGCCGAACGCGTACAGTACATGAAGTTCTTCCCGCACGAATAGTTCGCAAAACCACGAAAACGACAAACCCTGCCGACGGCATCAACACCGCAGGCAGGGTTTTGTTTTGCAATATTAATCGCGGCACCTCTCCGCATCTCAGCAACACGTCCGCCAGCATGATGACTTCCGTCGCAGGCGGCATTCTCATCAACAGACCAGCGGACTGACAGTACACACAGCAGAGCCTCTCAACCGTAAAAAGACCGGCACCGGCAATTCACCTTCCCCAGACAAACAGCAGCGCGCGAGTTCAACTCAGATCGACACAACACCGATCTCCCCCCCCCTCCCAGCACAAATCCGTACCGGAGCCGGCTACTTGTCCCACTCCCGCCCGACCAGCTGTCGGAAACAGTGGCGGCAGATCGGCTCATAGGCATCCTTCTCACCCAGGACCACCAGTTTGTCATCGGCCGTCAGGCGGTGCGAATGGTGGGCCAGGTTGCCGCAGCGGACACAGATGGCATGTACCTTGGTCACATATTCGGCCGTGGCCATCAGCATCGGCATCGGCCCGAACGGCCGTCCCGTATAATCCATATCCAGACCCGCCACGATCACCCGAACGCCGCTGTCGGCCAGCTGGCAGCAGACATCCACGATGCTGTTATCGAAAAACTGGGCCTCGTCGATCCCGACAACGTCGACATCGGCCGCCATCAGCAGGATGTTTCCCGGCGATTCGACCGGCGTTGAACGTATGGCGTTGGCATCGTGCGAAACCAGTTCATCGACCGAATAGCGCACGTCTATCTGCGGTTTGAATATCTCGACCCGCTGGTTGGCGAACTGCGCCCGCTTGAGCCGGCGGATCAGCTCCTCGGTCTTGCCCGAAAACATCGATCCGCATATCACTTCGATCCAACCCTTGCGGCTGGCATTTTCCAAAAACATATCAATCAAAAATTTTTTCAGATAGGCCAAATTTAGCTCTTTTTTTCAACTATTACAACGGTCCGCCATGATTACGACCCACATGCGGCTGCCCGAAATGCCAAACATACCGTTCCGAACGACTGCCGCTACAACCACAGAAGCCGCTGTATATGAACAGAATGGCCTCCACAAGCCCATTCCGACGTCACGGCACCCCCGCAAAACCTTTTTTGTGTTATCGATTTAATTGTTATATTTGTGTTGCTCAAAAACAAATCATACGTTATGAAACTGCCTCAGTCAGTAAATATTCTGCTGCTCGGTTCGGGCGGCCGCGAACACGCTTTCGCCCACAGCATCGCCCGAAGCCCCAGAACCGCAAACCTATATATCGCCCCCGGAAATGCCGGTACGGCTGCCGACGGAACAAACGTCGACCTCTCGCCCGTTGACTTCGGACCCATCAAACAGTTCGTCCTGCGGAACAATATCAATCTGGTGGTCGTGGGCCCCGAAGACCCGCTCGTAAAGGGTATCGTCGACTATTTCCACAGCGACAGCGAAATATACCATATCCCCGTCATCGGCCCCTCAAGCCAGGGCGCCCGCCTCGAAGGCAGCAAGGAGTTCGCCAAGACATTCATGTCCCGCCACGGAATCCCGACCGCCGCATTCCGCTCCTTCGGCAAAGCAAACCTCGAAGAGGCTCAGGCCTTCCTCGAAACAATAAAACCGCCTTTCGTACTCAAGGCCGACGGGCTCGCAGCCGGTAAGGGCGTCGTGATCCTCGACAACCTCGACGCCGCAAAAAAGGAACTCGCCGCAATGTTCGACGGAAAGTTCGGCATCGCCGGCTCCCGCGTGGTCATCGAGGAGTTCCTGAGCGGCATCGAATGCTCGGTCTTCGTGGCTACCGACGGCAAAAACTACAAGATCCTCCCCACGGCCAAAGACTACAAACGTATCGGTGAGGGCGACACGGGCCTCAACACCGGCGGCATGGGTGCCGTATCTCCGGTCCCGTTCGCCGATGAACAGTTCATGCGAAAGGTCGAGGAGCGCATCGTGCAGCCTACAATAAAAGGACTCGCCCAAGAGAATATCGAATACAAGGGTTTCCTCTTCATCGGCCTGATGAATGTCGGCGGAGACCCCTACGTCATCGAATACAACGTCCGAATGGGCGACCCCGAAACCGAAGTCGTCCTGCCGCGAATCACCAGCGATATCCTCGAACTCTTCGAAGGCATCGCTTTCGGTCACCTCGACACCTGCCGGTTCGAAATCGACCCGCGTACGGCCGTTACGGTCGTCTGCGTCTCGGGCGGATACCCCGAAGCATACCCCAAAGGCAAAATAATCGAAGGTCTCGACTCCCCGTCCGACCCCGATACAACCATATTCTACGCCGGCGCCACATCCAGGGATGGCCATACGGTCACCAGCGGCGGCCGCGTCCTGGCCGTAACCTCGCTCGCCGAATCAATACAGGCAGCACTCGACAAGAGCTACAGCCGTATCGCCGAAATAGAATACGAAGGAAAATATTTCCGCCGCGACATCGGGCAGGATCTCATGAAACCGTAACCCGATTACGGTCGGTGCCCGTGCCGTAAACACATACACATACGGCACCCTCACTACCGAATCATGAAACTCGATATAACACGTCAACCGTTCCCGTTGGTATTGGCATCGTCGCTGGTGCTGACCGGGATCGGTTTTGCATTCGGGCTTCCGCTACATGCCACCCCAGCATCCCCAGCCACTCCAATCGGCCAGATCATCGACAACCTGCAGGTCTCATTCCCCGTACCGGCCCTAATCATCGTCATCGCCGCGGCACTCTACTGCGCATACATGGCCACCCGTACAACGGTACGATACGAACTGCACGTCCGCCGAACATACATCACCATGATCCTGTTTACGATCATGGCCTGCATGATATTCAACGGCGAGGCCTGGCTGCGGAACTGGATCTGCATGACACTGCTCCTGCAGACATGCATCTGCTATGAACATGGTTTCAAACGCAGCTACCGTTTCGGCGAAATATTCCGCGGGTCGTTCTACCTCGGCCTCCTGCCGCTGATCTACGCCCCCGCCGCAACACTGCTCCTGCTCATGCCCGCCATGATATTCCTCTTCAACCGCCCGGCCCGAGAGCTCCCGTCCGCAATCGTCGGACTCGCACTGCCCACCCTCATGGCAAGCTACATATACTGGGCCGCCGGATACGACTTCGGCTACCTGGCCAAGATGACCGTTGCCGCAATATACGCCCCGTCAGGATACTCGCTCTTCGGCAACATCCCGATGCCGGAACTCATCCTGCTGGGAGTCATACTCTTCACGCTGCTCATGGCAACAGGCATCTATGCCACGTCGGCCGGCGGATTCAAGTTCAGGGCTCGAAGGATACAGCTTTTCAACATATTCATATTCGTATTGACGATGCTGTCGGCACTTCTGCCGGGGCATGACATCTGTTCGCTGGCCCTGACCGCGATTCCGTGTTCCGTCATCATGCCCGTATTCTTCACGCACGTCGATACGCGCATTTCCCTGTCATTATACACGGCGATACTGGCACTCTCGCTCTGTACGATTGCCATTCATTGATCCGAACGGCCTATTCGGGACCGTGCGCAACGGGTCGAACGGGGCTGATTGCAGCTCCATACGGGCCCTTGTCGTAGCACAATCGGATTTTACAATATAATATTATACATATAAACCCGTGTCCATTTGCGCTATTTTGAGCCAATCCAGCCAAATTATCAATCATATTTACATTATAATCAATATTTTATTATTTACACGGCGCCTTATATCAAACACAGGGCGTCAAATAAAAACATTTTGTTTATTTCAATTTTATATTGTATTTTTGATCCGCATAATTAAGCCGAAAGCTATCAAACATATTTTACCTAATCATAAATTCAAGCTACTATGGTCAACCATTTTACTCCATCTGTTCAACAACCCGTAATCGCCAAGTATGTCCAACCCTACCGCAACGGTATCCAATCCTACAACCTCACCAGACACGGAATAGGATACGTCCTCCGCGGCAAGAAGTATATCTACGACGGTGATATCCGGCACCAGGTCAACCGCGGAGACATATTCTTCCTCAACGCCGGCCACCACTACATAGAAGATATCCCCGAAAACGGAAAACCGTTCGAACAGATCATCTTCTACTACACACCGGCCCAGCTCGCCCGCATCCTCTCGCAACTCAGCCTCACATACCAGATGGAGATCGTCAACAACCACTCCTGCGACAACTGCCGCGAAAGTTCACACGTCATATATCCCGCCTCGAACAACATCCGAAACTTCTTCTCGACCACAAACCAGTATATCAAGGACGAACTCTTCACCCACGACGAAACCGCCGAAAACCTCAAGATGACCGAACTGATCTACCTGATCGTCTCGCAGGAGGACAACTGCATCAAAAGCAAGATAATGGCTAATGCCGACAGCGCGAAAGAGAGTTTCGAACAGATTGTCTTCGCGCACATCTTCGACGACATCGCCATCAACGACCTGGCCCGGTTGTGCAACCGCTCGCTCACCTCGTTCAAAAAGGAGTTCAAGAAGCATTACTTCGAACCGCCCCACCGCTGGTTCATCAAACAACGCCTCATGCATGCACGGCTGCTGTTGATTTCGACCAACAAGTCGGTCTCGGAGATCGGAAACGAGTGTGCATTCCCCAATACGTCGCACTTCATCAAGCTCTTCAAGAAGACCTATGACTATACTCCGGCAGGTTACCGCCATCGCCATCGCAGCGACACGCCCGACGACAGTCAGCCCATGCTCGATTCGACACCGGCAGCCGTCTCCGCATCGGTATGACCCGCCACAAACTGTCCCGGCCAAACGGCAGATCACGACACGGCAACCGAACCCGATCCGAACCCCCGCCGCGATCGTTGCCGGAGGCTCTCCGGCTGCCGCACCGTTCATCCGGACAGGTCGTCCGCAACAGTCATACCGGCTTCGTAAAACTTATAAAATATGTTATTTTTAAAAATATTTATTAAAAAATTTTAACGATATGCACAAATTTCATATCAAATCATCACAAAAAAAAGTCTACAAAGTTTGTCCGTAATCAAAATATATTCTACATTTGCATAACATTTCGTGAGGACATTCCCATTCAGGGATTTTTTTAACACGACTTATTGACCTAACTAACCTAACCTGACTCCCCTCTCCCAAGAGGGGATTTTTTTGTGCACGCATACACCATCCCCGCAAAGCCGGCCACAAACTTCCGTCCCCGACCACACAGCCCCACCTCGCCTACTAACTCAAAAAAACGGCCGGACCGAACTTTCGTCCGATCCGGCCGACACCGCCATACAGCCTACAGCCATGGCAACCCTCCGTCACACGAGGTCTCATCAGCCGCGGATACGATCCCCGGCAAAAAGACGCCACCCCTCTTCGAGCGCCTCCATCTCCTCCGCCGTAGGTTCGCTGCCGCGCTCGATGCGGCTCATCGCCTCGGCTATCGACTTCATAGTACCTCCGTCGCAGACATCGACCTTAACATCGGGATCGATCCCGCTCCGCCGCGAAACATACCGGACATAACTCTCCGTATCGTTCTCCGACGGCGGCGCCCAGCGCGTCACGATCCCTCGAATGGTGCATATCCCATATTTCCGCGAATAGGTGTTCATCACCACGAACATGGCCCGATAGCCCCACGCCATGCTCTCGAACTCCTTGAAATCGGGATCCGACGACGGCTGCACCTCTCCCTTGAACCGCACCTGCGAACGTCGTATGTTGCCTGGATTGCGGTTGCGGCGGGCCCTACTGATCTGATTCCGTGCCATCCGACTCATCCTTATCGATTTTCAGTTTATCCGACAGCTGCCGCTTCATGAATCGCTTCAGCCACCGGAACGGAGGATAATCACACGTTTCGGCTCCGTTTTCGAGGAAGCTCCAGAGTTCAACCCCGCAGACGAACCCCGCAAAGAGATTTGCCAGCCTCAGGTTTGCAAATCCGAGGATATGGCTGTCGATAAGCCACGAAAGGGCTATTCCGACCACGATATAGACGCTTTTACGGACGCTTTTCCAGGCCAGGCGGCTTTCGAAACTCCACTCGCGGCCGAGCCGGGCGGCACGATGACGCGATGCCGCAACACCGGTCACAAAATCCACCGCAACGAAAACAACCGCACACAGAATCATGCCGCCAACCGGTGCAAAGAGCCCGGCCAAAGCCGCTACGGCCCCTGCAATCACTCTCAAGATACTTTCCATGGCTTGTCAGAGAATTACGCCGCCTTCGATGCGGCAACGGTTCAGAATATTCCGGCCGGCACTGTACTCCGGATATGTTTCCGGACTCTGCTCGATGATACGCACAGCCTGCCGGATCAGCTGCTGAGCCTGCGACGAGATCTTTCTCTGGGTCTGCTGCACCTCCATGTCGGTAGCGCAGTCAAGCCCCTCGACACCGCCGCGCACCACGCCGCCGGCACTCACCCGCAGCGCCATCATCGGCAGCATGAGCATCTTCACGTAGAGCGCCAGTGCCGGAGCTACATACCCCTCTAGCAGGTCGGCATAGTCGCCTCGCACGAAGGCTTCGATCATCTCGCCGCCGAAGACGGGTTCGATGAATCGCTCCTGCGCCACCCCGATCGTGATCCGGCTGACATTCTCACCGGTGATGTGGTCGAGCGGCGCAAAACCCAGTTCGACCACCTCGTCGGGACTGATCAAATTTTCCATAATGGTCTCAATCGATGTTTTTAAGGTTATACTTTGTTATCTGCGCAAGGAAGTACTGTTCATCCTCGGCTTCGGGATCGTAATCCAGGCCATCCGCCTTGCGGGCCTCCCAGACACGCATGTAGAGTGGTTTGGCCTTTGTCGGCGGGCGGTTCACGATCTGCACCGACGAGGTATCGACTCCCAGTATCGAATTCATCAATGCCAGGATCGGCTCCATCAGTTCGGCCTGCTCGCCAAGAATAACCGTATTGAGCGCAATCTCATACTCGTGGAGGATACGCTCGGCATTGAACCCAGAAGCGTAATCGAGTCCGCTCAGGGCCCGAAACCACGAATGTGCCACAACGATATCCCCCGTAGCCTGGTCGTGCAGGTCGCGCCAGTCGCCGTCGTTGGACGACGAGATCGGGATGAAGCGCGAATTGTCCTCCGACCCGCCCGGCTCCTTGATGACGAACATCACCTGACCCGGATTTCCGGCGAAACGGCGTTCGGCACGGCGCATCAGTTCGGCCGCAAGCTCCTCGTTGTCAACCCCCGCATCGAGCATCATCACTCCCGAGAGCTGGAACGAATTGTCGAGTCGCGAGATATTCCAGCGGTCGGTCTTGTAGGCGATCGCCGATACGTTAAAGCCCGCAATATATGGCGGGACGCCGTAGTGTTCGAACATCGGCTCGTAATCCTTGTAGTGGACGATCGAACGCAGCAGCCCCGCCTCATCCTTCTCGAAGAGCGGATATATCGGCAGCGACCGGGCATCCTTGCTGGTGAACCTCGACCAGTCGTGGTGCAGCAGCACATGCCGGTCATCCCGGGCCACGCGGCATCGCGACGCATCCTGATGGAAGAGCGAAAGAAACGAATGGTTTTCGTCGGTGACCACCTCCATGAAGGCGTTTCCGAACAGCGACTTGTCGAAGGCCAAACGGTTGAGCACCTGCCGCAACGACTCACCGCTTCCGTTCACCCGCTCGATGAACGCAGCCAGCAGCCGGTTCGAGCGGTCGTAGTTGAAACCCTTTCCGGAGATGTAGTCGGCCTTGTCGTTTATGATCCTTCGATGCGTGGTCGAGCGGCGCGACATGAGCGCCAGCGCCACCGGAAAGAGGTTGTCATCGCCCCAACGCCAGTATTTGTCATTCCCGGAGCGCTGCGTCACGGCCGTGCAGGCAAACGGATCGGGATAGGACGACAGGGCAAGAATACGTGTTTTATGATCTTTCATTGGACTTGTTTTTTATACATTCGACAACGACCCGCAACATATGGCCGACCACTGCCCGTCGCGGCACAACAACACCACCCGGATTGAGGGTCTTTTGTTCCGTTCGGCATTGGTTTCGACCGTGCAGCCGGTCAACAGCAACGGCTGTTCGCCGCCCAGACGCGAAGAGTACCCGACCAGCAACTCCAAACCCGTATTGAGTTCCACAACAGCCGCCAGCCCACCCATTCGCGAGGCTTCGCCGAGCCGTTCGATGAGCGTTACGGCATCATCGCGCAGGGCTATGCCGAACACGATCCGGTGTTCGACCTCGGCCAATGCCCCGACACCCGTGGCCGACTGTTCGTATGAGGCGCTGTTTTCCAACATGTGGATCTGTGCGAAAGCAGCCCCTTCGGCCGGCTGCGGCATCAGGCACTCCGTTCCGGTCGCATTGAATGTCACCGGTTTCAGATCCTCTGCTGCGATGAGCCGCAGCGATGCGACCCCGCCTGTTGCGGGGGCGCACGCCTTGGTAAAATCGGGAATATTCATCTTCGTTACTCGGAGAGGTAGAGATACGAGATCAATTCGGGCAGCAGGTAGTCGCAACCGGCCATGAATACGGCCCGCTGACGGTTCTCCATCTGGTCGGGGTTGTACCACATGCGGATTTCGGTACCGGGGAAGTCAGCCGTATTGACGGCCAGCGCCAGATTTCGGCGGTCGGTCAGGATTACGAACGACGAAGGCAGATCGGTCGTCTGTTCGAGATATTTGCCCAGCTGCAGGTCGATGACCGGAATGCCTCGGAAACTGATGCTGGTGCGGCCCTCCTGTTTTGCGAGGAATGCCGAGTCGAGGAGCGTATTGTCGAGCGCCTCCTCATATCCGGAATAGATGTCCGACGTGCAGAAGAATGCCAGATTACCCTCGACGCGCAGGGCCTTGAGTTCATCCGAAGCGGCCGACAGCGCACGTTTGAAGAGTCCCTCGTAGAAACCTTCACCGCTTTTGTCAGCCTCGGTGTAGGTGTCCTGGGTGAGCGACCAGCGATCAGTGTGGATAGCATTCAGCAGGCCGTTGAAGGTTGCGAGGGTGCCGTTTTCGCGGGCAGTGTTTCCGAGCCACATCGTCGCGCGGATGCTCTCGCTGATAGCCTGGCGGAAGAGGGTTGTTTCGGCCTGTTCGAGTTCGGTTCCCGAGAGGTCGTCGAAGTTGACATCCGAACGTCCGGCGATCAGCTCGTAGACCATCGAGAAGTAGTCCGAAGCCGAATATCCGATCTCGGCCTTCACCTTGCTCATCTGGATCGTTTTCTGATACTTGTCCGAGGCCGTCGAGCCGGTCCAGCCGCCGCTCTCGTACTTCTGCAGAATGTCGCCGCTGCGTTTCCAGAAGTTGAAGACCGTCGGCACCGGCATGTTGTACATGATCTTGATGCCCAGGTCGATGGCATCAGGACCGGTCAGCATCGGACGGAAGAAGATGTTTTCCATTTCGCGACCCGAATAGGTCTTCGGATTTTCGATCAAATTGCTCATTGTTTCTTGAATTCTGATTGTGGTTAATTATTTTGTTTTCTGGGTGCCGGTGAGCGCTCACCGGCTAAAATTGCATGGATGCTTCACGCATCGTGTCGGCATCGCGGCGATAGGCGACACGGTTCGGAGTCCGTTCGCTCTCGTCGTCCGAGGGATCATCCTTCGGCAGGGTTGCGGTAGGCATTGCGGCATCCTGCCCGGTCCGAAGGGCCTCGACGGCCAGTTCGGCAACCGATGCGGCATCTTCGGGCAACACAGCGGCGGCAGATGAGACCTCCGGCGCAATGTCACCACCCTCCGATGCGGTATCGGCAGCAGGTGCGGGCTGTTGCGCGGGAGCCGCCTCCGGCCGGGTTGTGCGCCGCAAAAGCGAAAGCACCCGTTCGGCCGCCGTAACCGCCTTGTCGAATATTCTGGCTACGATACCCTTGCCAATTATCCGGTCTGCCAGACCGCAGGCAACCGCCTCCTCTGGTGAGAGCCAGCGGCCGTTTCCGCCATTCTCGTTCATCAGGGCGATCATTTCGGATTTTCGGTGTCCCGACCGCTCGGCATATATGTCGGCCAGCCGCTCGTCGGTCTGCGACAACAGGTCGACGCTCTGCTGCATCTCGACGGCATTGCCCTCGGCCGTACTGATCGAACGGTGTACGAGGTACAGTGCTGTCGGGGAGATCTCGCGGCGCCCCTCCGAAGCGGCCTGTGCGATTACGGTTGCGGCCGAGGCCGTATATCCGAAGCATCGCGTGGTCACCGTTGCACCCGAGGCCCGCAGGGCATCGTATATGAGCAGGGCATCGGCAACGCTTCCACCCGTCGAACGGATATTGACGGTAATCTTCCGCACGTCGAGCGCCACGATACGGTCGAGTGCATGGCGGAAGGCCGCATATGTCGATACAGCATCGTCACTGCCGTACTCCTGCGCCTGTTCGGGCACTCCGATCCGCCCCTCAATGTCGATCGTGGCGCTGCGACCGGCATCGCATGTGATTTTGATTTCGGAATTCATGATTTGATTTTTTCGATTGTTTTTAATATCTGCCGGTCGTACACGCTGCGGCAAACCGTCTGGTAGGAGCAGCAGAACTCTTCGGCAGCAGCCTCCATAGCCTCGGTTTTCGGGACTCCCTCGGCTACCTTCCCAGCCACCCTGACGGCTATCGCCACGGCCCGGCAGCGGCTTTCGTCAAGCAGCCCGCACTCGGCCAGAAGGCTCACCGCACATCGTGCCGCCGACCGCTCGCACTCCGGTTCGAGCAACCGTTCGAGGACTTCGGCATATCGCATCCACACCATCATACCAGTTGGATGAATCGGCATCGAGCCGGTTTTGACAGCGACGGATGGAACTCTTCGATAGCTTCAAGCCTGAACAGCCCCTCATGGCCATCGATTTCGAGCAGGTAGCAGGCACGCATGTCCCCGGCCTCGGGATCGGTCTGGAGTATCGGCAGGATGTCGGCCGCCGTCAGCCGCAGCGGTACGGAGATCCGGCGGGCAGTGTTGAGAGACTCGAAGCGGCCGTCGTAATAGCGATGCAGGCCGGTCATCGAGTCTCGGTCCTCGAAACAGAGCGAAACCTCGCCGTCGAGATGGAATGCCGACAACGGATAGCAGTCGCCCGTTATACCCCAGCTTTCGTTCTCGGGAAGAGTCCGCATGCCGCGGTACGAGAGGATTTTGGTCGGGAAGTTGACCTCGTCCTCGATATCCTCGTCACGGTCGCCGACCATCGGGAAGGATGCCGAAGGTGCGAACTTGAATCCTTCCGTCGAGTTGATCGTCGCCGCGAAGAGTTCGTTGCACCTGTCGCGTTCGCCCTCTCCGGCCAGGTGCGAGGTGACATGTCCGCGCCACTCGCCGTAGCGGTCCTCGTTCTCACGGTTGTAGCGGCCCACGGCCCCATCACCGCCCAGATATCCGTACAGCGTATATTCGAGTTCTCCGTCACCCTGTTCGCACACCTCAACCACGCCATCCGCGACCATCCTGTCGCGCCAGTCGACAACACGATCCGCCTGCAGGAAATCCGCAGCCGGTTCGACATATACCTTCCGTGCGACGGGATCGGTATAGAATTTCAGGTCGAACATCCGCTGCAACGCCTCGAGCAAGGCCGCCTGCCGTACGCCGTGGGCCGTAATATCCTCCATCCCGACTACCGAGCCGAGTGCCGGATATGGCTGGAACGAGGCATAGACACGCGTATCGGTGTAGAGCGTCAGGCTCTGACCCTCCTCAGCACCGGCAAATGTCAGATGGCGGAAATAGTAGGGTTCGGAAGCCGAGATATCCTGCGGCTGCGTGCGGACAGTCACCTCGACCTCCGTGCGGCCGGTCATCGAAACGTATCCTCCATACAGTGCCCAATCCTGACCGTAAGGCTCGTACGTGCCGTCTGCAGACTTGCGGCAGAGGACCGGCGCGGAGGCCTCAACGGTCGAGGGTATCGTCACCAGCTCGCTCTGTGAGGAGAACTCCGCGGCCACGGCCTCCGTCGATGTACCTTCCGCCACAGAGGTGTAGCAAAGCCTGTAGCTGTCGCCCTCCTGGTGGTCGAACACGACAATACGATATTGCATTCCGGCACGGAATGTCGGGCGGTAGTCCTCGAACCGGTTCGCCAGCACGAACCGGTACTCATTGGCCACATCGAGGCGTATGGTATCGAACCCTCGGAGCCTGAAACGCGATTCGATGCGGTAGTCGGTTGCATAGTGCAGCTTGAAGCACATCGAGGCCGATATCTTCTCCGGTGGCGAGTAGATGGCCTCGCCCTCCTCGATGCGGAACGAATCGTCGGCAGCCCACAGGTCATCGGCCCCTTCGGCGGGCAACACCGTATCGACCACATTCCCGACCGTACTGATCGACGTGTACGGGTTGGCATATACGCACCCGTAGCTGTCGGCGACGGCAGTTGTTTCGGCACTTCGGCCGGCCCGGAAGCCCATTCGGGCGTTCAGTTTCTCGACATCGCGCGAGTGGAACCGTCCGCTGAACATCAGCGACCGGAAGAGTTCGCTGTCGAAGAACCGGCTTTCGACCGAGTACCCGGCATCGGCGAAAATCGACTCGACGAAACTCCGCAGGTTGATGAATGGATGGTAATCGGACGTCGACGGGATCTGCTGCACGGGCATCGACTCGACCTGCGAGGGGCGCGAAGCGTAGCTGTCACGAATGACCGGCAGGAATCTCACGACGGCATCCGGATCACGCCACCCCGCCTCGATTGATGCCGAATCGAACCTTTCGGCGCACGTGAGGGATATCTGCGACAGGAGCCTCAAGGCGGCGGTCTGGGCCCAGCGGCAGGCTCCCGTTATCAGCTCCATTTCGTAGTGGCCGGCCCCCTGCTCAAAACGGCATGCCGTCAGATATACCGTACCCTCGATAAGCGGCACCCCGTCGTATTCGATCCGGGCCGTATGTGTCGCGGCATTGAACAGTTCGGGCGACATCAGTGCGTCGCAATCGCCCATCACCTCGCGGTTCCGGCGCGTAACCGGCAGCACAAGCCCGTAATGCACCCCCTCGCGCATCGCGTTCAGGTCAGAGATCCGCTCCTGCGAAAACACTATGTTCAGGTCATTGTCGGCCGCGTTGATGTCACACGGCATGTTATCTATGTAAAGTTCCATGGCAGCGATTTTTTTTTCAGATTGTTGCGGCGGCCTTTTCCGTCGTCGATATCTGTACGGTTATTTTCGAGGGCTTCCCGGCCTCGGCGATAGTGCATTCACTGTTGCATACCCGCACGTCGTGGGCCTTGCCTCCGGCAAGACGATAGACGAACGGCGAGGAGAGGATACCCGAGAGGGCCTCGATCAGCTGTCGCGGACAGATCCCCGAATCGAGCGTCAGGGTCCGTGTTTCGGAGGCCACGACATCGGACGAAGCCTCCCGATCGACCGGTCTGTCGGCAACCGACCGTATCGACACGACCGGCTCGAAGGTAAAGAGTTCCGCCGCCCCGTAACGGTTTGCCCAGACCAGCCGGCATGTCTCCCTGCCGCGCGTCACCACCTCGTATTCCACCACGGCAACGCTCTGTCCGCCGGCCAGCAGCGACACTTCAATACCTGCCAGATCGTATCCGGCACGTTGTTTCAGCGAGTCGTAGTCGACACCGATACCAAGCATTCGCACCGCTTCGGTACTGCTGATCGAGAATGAGGAGCTTTGGCCTTCGGTACCGGACAGCGTGAATTCGGCTTCGATCATACCGTCGGGCGAGATCGTCGTCAGGATATCGAATTCCCCCGGGGCTATGGTACGGTGGAGAGGGAGTTCCGAAAGCAGAGTCCGTTCGGCAATCGGGGCGAATGCCGGGGCTGACATGACAATCGGCACGGCCGGGCTTTGGGTATCGCCGCAGCGGATTGCGCAGTTGAACAGCGAATATGGGAAAACGAGGACGCTTGTTGCCGTACTCGGTACCATCCCGAGTTCGAACAACCTCCGGAAATACGGGGCTACGTTGATCTTGCGCTCGGCGAGCCCTGTGCACCGGATCCGTCCGAGAGTGGTTCCGTTATCGGCATTTATCACCTCGATGACGGAGACCTCCTGCGGGTCGAGTCCTTCGAGGGAGAATGTCAGCTGCCCGACCACGGAGGAGTATGGGGTTGGAGAAGATGAGATATTCATAGAGCGAATGAAACTTGTGATTGGATTGTTTTTCAGATGCAGAATTGTGTCGAGATCACGCATTCGACCTCCATTGCCGCCTCGCCATGGTTCGTTACGGAGAGCAGCGAAGGAGATATTTCGACCTTTCCGATTCCGGTCACGCCTTCGGCCACGGCAATCGTACCGAGAATTTCGAGGGCGTCAAGTTCGAGTTTTTTCCAGGCTGTTTCGGGATCGATTACCGTCTGCCGGTCGGCGGCTTCGAGGAGCTGCATTGCGATCCGGTATGATACCTGCCCTTCGCGGGCGCCCTCGACGGCCACGATCTGTAGTGGTTCGAGCCAGGCGGCGGGATATTTTCGGATAATTGCCGAAGCGTTTTTTCGCGGGCCGCCGTAGAATTCGAAACCACAGTTCCGGACGGCGGATGAGATGATTGAGGAGAGTGAATTTCTGTCCATAGCATTAGTGGATTTGTAAAGCGGGGATGTTGATAAGGCGTCGACACATTGTCGACAACATGGCAAACGGCTGTTGATACATGGGTTGAAACCCGGGCGGAGACAGGCGTTAACCAGTGAACAGCAACGACTTGGATACGCCTGTCGAAAAGTTGAAAACGTTTTGAACTCTTTGTTGAAAACTGCCTCCTGACACCCGACGGATTCGCTCCGGCGAACAAGCGTGACGCGAATACTTATAAATCGGGATTATGTTCGGAGCAAGCCGGCCAGACCGTGCCGGCGCAGATTGTGAGCGATCGCCACAGGATCGCATCTGCGACACAAATATACGATCGTCAGGAGGCGTTGTCAAGAGTCCGCCGCTCTTTTTCTCATCTTTCGGGAAAAAGCGGCCGGCCTGCGGAGACTATATAGGCTGATAATCAAGTCTCAACACGACATGGCATTCAGCCGTTGTTTTTCCACAATCCGCCCTTCATATTCTCCGCCCGCTCACATAAAAGGTCAAAAAAGGGGCCCGGAAAACAATTTTTTCGAAAAGTCGAAAAACATTTCCCGAAATTATTATTATCTTCGTGGCAAATATCTTGCGGGGGAGTTCCGCAAACAAGTCTCATCAAACAGTCAACACATTATGGACGATGGCGGTAATCCGGAAAGTAGCTTTGATATCGTACCTCGATACGGTGCCGTTCATCTATGGCATCCGGCACGGTCTTGACCACCGTGTCGAGCTGTTGTTGACCACGGCCTCCGAAAGCATACGTCTTTTCCGCGAAGGAGAGGTCGACGTAGCCCTTCTGCCGCCGCACGCCTGCAAGGAGTTTCCCGAGGCCCGCATTCTGACCTCCTATTGCATCTCGTCGCTGCGCGAATCCCGCAACATCATTCTGGCATGCGACAAACCAGTTCAGCAACTCGAACGGATCATTCTCGATGACTTCGGACCGATCGGCCGCGGCCCTGTTTCCTATATTGCACGGTCGCTGTGGCGCAGCAACGCCGAAATCGTTGCACGCGAGGCTCTTCCGACCGACTATGTTGTCACCGACAACGACGGGGAGATCATCGTCGGCGACCAGGCCCTCCACCAGACCACCGGCCACCGTTACCGCATCGATCTCGGGGAGGAGTGGTACCGGTCAACCCGCCTGCAGCTCATTACGGGAGTCTGGGTTGCCCAGAAACAGATTTCGCCCGAGGAGATCGACCGGTTCGAGCGCGCCCTCACCCTGGGTATCGAACATACATGGGAGGCCATCGTCGAGGCGGGCTACGAGAGTTGGCCCGAAGCCTACGGACAGTTGACCGAGACGATCGATTACCTGTACGACGAGCAGAAGGAGAAGGCCCTCAAGAAGATCTGGAGCATCGGGTTGAAGGTATCCCCGCATGCCAATCCCGGCTGAAGTGAACAGGACGGATAGTACCGTCGAAGCCTCATGGCGAGGTTATAGTTCGATATCGGCCCAACGAGCCGGCAGCGTATCAACTGGAAGTACAACAGCAAAAACCGGGGAGCAATGATCACGATTTACCTCAAGCAATACAACAAGATCGTCCGCAATGCGGATCTGAAATTGTTCGACGAATTGGGTTACGACGACATACTTTGGATCGATCTGATGACACCGACCATCAAGGAGCAGAAGGCGGTTGAGAATTTCATGGAGATCAATCTTCAGACCCGCCAGCAGGTTGAAGAGATCGAGAGTACGTCGAAATATTTCGAGACCGAGAATGCCATCTTCACCAATTCGAACTTTTTTCTGATGAACGGGGAGACGTTTGCCGTCGAGCCGGTTTCGCTCATCATCTCCGAAGGCGTTCTGATATCGGTACGCAGTGCCGAATCGCGCACCGTGCGGGAAACCGAGAAGAAGTTACAGATGAACTACCGCGCCTATCCGACGGGTTATCATCTGATGATCTCGATACTTGAGGTTCGTATCGACTTCGATGCGGACCTTGTAGAGTCGATCTCCAAACAGATTGCCCGTCTGAGCAAGGACCTGAATTCGGGGAATTCGGTAGACAGGGAGGTTCTTCACCGCATCAATTCGTTGCAGGAGAGCACGATGCTGGTCCGCGAGACCATCTTCGACCGTCAGCGTGTTCTGTCGGGCATTCTTCGCAGCGAGCGGTTCCCGAACGACATCTATCCGCGGTTGCAGTTGATGATCAAGGACGTCAATTCGCTGATCAACCATGCCGATTTCAGTTTCGAGCGACTGGACTACCTTCAGGATACGGCCCTCGGTCTGATCAACATCGAGCAGAACAACATAACGAAGATCTTCACCATTGCGGCCGTCTTCTTCATGCCGGCGACTCTCGTAGCGAGTATCTACGGCATGAACTTCCACCACATGCCGGAGTTGGAGTGGCGCTACGGCTATCTGTTTGCGATTGGTCTGATCATTCTGGTTTCGTGCCTCACGATCGCCTATTTCAAACACAAGAAGTGGCTTTAGCGGGTTGAGAGCGGCATCTGACGACACCCACCCCGCCCAGCGGCCATTACGTGAAATACGAAAGGCACCGGAGAGCAGCATCTGACTGCATCCGGTGCCTTTTTCACAATACACGTCCATCCAATCGGACTACTGCGCGGCGCTACTCGTCATCGTCATCGATATAAAGCTCCTCCATGAGCATGTCGAGTTCACGCCGCTCCTTTTTTGTAGGACGTCCAGTCCCGCGGTCGCGGACGATGAAGATGCTCTCCTTCGGGATATTTAGCTTGTCGAGTTCCTCCTTCGGGGTAATATCCACGGCATATTCGGGGACATTCTTGGCTGGTTGGCGGCTGGTAACCAGTGCTGCCACACGGTATGAATACACTACCGGCATCTTTTTTACGGCGACCACATCTCCGACCTTTACCTCCCGCGACGGTTTGGCATACGAACCGTTAACCGACACCCGGTTGTTGCGGCAAGCCTCGGCGGCATCGCTTCGGGTTTTGAACACCCGCACGGCCCAGAGCCATTTATCCAGTCTTGTTTCCGACATCTCTTCTAACAGTCTATTTTGAGCGTCAATCCGCAGCATGCGGGCCCACGGTTTCGTGTAACAACAGCTATAATTAGGATCTTCTCTTTTTCTTATTTCTCTCCCCCCCCCACACACAGTCTTCCGTCACTACCATCCATTCTATGCCCCGGCAACTTCCCGGCCAAACGGGACCGGCAGTCAGCCTCTGAGGCTATCTCAACCTGTGTCCGATCAGGTTCATGAACTCCTCCCGGGTACGGTGATCGGAGAGGAAGGTACCGGTAAATGCCGATGTCGTAGTTGCGGAATTCTGCTTCTGGACGCCCCGCATCTGCATGCAAGTATGGCTGGCCTCAATTACTACGGCCACCCCCATCGGCGCGAGCGCCTCCTGAATGCAGTCCCGGATCTGTACGGTCATTCTCTCCTGGACCTGCAGGCGTCGGGCGAAACAGTCCACCACGCGGGCTATCTTCGAGAGTCCGGTTATATATCCGTTGGGGATATATGCCACATGCGCCTTGCCGTAGAAAGGGAGCATGTGGTGTTCGCACATCGAATATAGTTCGATATCCTTCACCAGGACCATCTGCCGGTACTCTTCGCGGAACATTGCCGACCGGATAATCTGCAAAGGGTCCTCGTCATACCCTTTTGTCATGAAAGCCATTGCCTTAGCGACCCGTTCTGGGGTTTTGAGCAGGCCTTCACGGTCGACATCCTCACCGAGGAGTTTCAGGATTTCACGATAGTGAGCGGCGAGTTCCGCGATACGCACATCGTCGTAGCGTTCCACCTTTTCGTACAGCATATTCTCATCCATATCTTCTTCACAAAACAATTCGTCGACTGGCCCTTCAGTCGGGCATCGTCGCATTCGGGAGTGCAAATTTACGAATAATATCGTTTCCACCCAAAACAGCGCTCTTTTAGCGGCACATATGCATCGACACAGAGCCACACGTCATTGCCCGTTACGTATTGTGCGGTCCGGTCTCACCGGATCTGGCCGTTCTGGCGGCTGCAGAGGCAGTATGCGCGGCTTTCCGCCGACCGGCGACATGAACAAACAGCACTCGGGCCCGCCTGTCTGGCGGGCCCGAGCACTCAAACCAATAAAATTATAATTAATGCTTATGATAATAACACCGAGTGTTTATTTTACCGGAGCGAAACGATATGGACATATCGCCTGCACGCCCTGATTCTCGATCAGTCCCTGCACATACCGATACTCATCATAAGCCGTGCCAAACTCTTTACGGATATTTCGTTCGGCGATCTGAGATTCGATATTGTTGAGCAGGGCCGATATTCCGGAATAAGGCATCGACATTTCGGAAACTCTGAAATCGTCACCAACTTCAGCCTTTTCGGCCGCGATCAGAATAGCCTCTCTCAGACCACCGAAGTCGTCGATCAGTCCGATATGTTTGGCATCGACACCGGCCCATACGCGGCCCTGTCCGATGGCGTCGACCGAAGCGAATGTCATGTTACGGCCGTCAGCCACATGGTTGACGAAAGTCTCATATACGTTTTCGATGCTTTTCATCATCGTGTTTCGTTCATAGGTTGTGAGGCCGCGATAGAACCCGCCCATATCGGCCGAAGGGTTCGACTTTGCGACGTCGACCGTAATTCCGACCTTGTTCTTGAGGGCATCCCCGGCATTGAACAGCAGTCCGAATACGCCGATCGATCCGGTCAGGGTCATTTTATCGGCTACGATCACGTCTGCCGGTGCGGAGATATAGTATCCACCGCTGGCGGCATAGTCGCCCATCGAAACGATTACGGGTTTCTGCTGGCGGAGGAGTTCCATCTCTCGCCATATCACCTCGGCCGCCAGGGCGCTGCCGCCAGGAGAGTTTACACGCAACACGACAGCCTTCACATCCTCATCCAGGCGAGCCTTTGCGAGCTGTTCGGCGAGCGTTGTTGCGCCGAGCATATCCTTTCCGCTCGCACCCGAAACGATCTGTCCGCTGGCATATATTATTTCGATACGGTTTTTCGAGGAGTTCTTGACGTTTGGCGCGAGGGTAGCGATGTAGCTTCCCAGCGATATGTATTCGATATCCTGATCGGCATCAATCTGGAGTTCACCACGCATCATATCCTCGACCTGATCCTGATATTTCAGGTCATCGACCAGACCCTTTTCGAGGGCGTCATCGGCCATCATTGCCGAGAGGTCGGTAGCGTACTGCTGCAGCGAATCGATCGGGATATTCCGGGCTTCGGCGACCGACTCCACGATCACGCCCCAGAAAGAATTTACGAGGGTCTCCATCTGGAGACGGTTCTCCGGGCTCATTCGGTCCATGATGTAAGGTTCCACGGCCGACTTGAAAGAGCCGTGACGGAGTACTTCGGGTTTGACACCGATCTTGTCGAGCAGGCCCTTATAGAACATCACGGGCATAGCCAGACCGCACCAGTTGATCTCACCGGCGGGGTTCAGGTATACGCTGTCGGCGACCGACGAGAGATAATAGCTCCACGGGGAGCCATACATTTCGCTGTAGCTGACAACGAATTTTCCGGACAGTTTGAACCGTTCGATTTCGGCTCTGAGTTCTTCGAGGTTTGCGGTACCGATAGATCCGCCGCCGTCGAGCGATATGTATATACCCTTGATATTGTCATCGGTAGCGGCGGCAGCTATTGCATCAATAGCCTGCAGAATCGTATGGCTTTTCTGGACCGACATTGATGCGAAGTCGAAACCGGACAATGGGTCCGAGGACGGCATGTCGACGATACTTTCGGAGAGGTCGATCTTGAGGACCGAATTTGGTTTGACCTTCGGAGATGAGCTTCCAAATGCGGCGACAAACACGACGGCCACGAATATCCAGAGGATTGTCCAGAGGATATTTGCCACGATGAAGGCGAGCAGAGCCGCGAGAAAAGTCTTGAAAAATTTCATGGTCTTGACAAGTGTGTTAGGTTCTATGATAATTGTTTTGTTGTCCGACACATCCAACGTTTCGGCAAATGTACATATTTCCCGGCAAAAAACAAATAAAATATATCGAAATTCAATAATTTTTTTGTGTTTTTACAAAATTTGGGCTTAAAGCGACAAGGGCGAGACGGATCTTTGCGACTGTATGTGGCATTTGATTTGCTGATTAACATGATGCACAACCAATCAAACATCAATCACAGGGAAGTTATGACACCAGCAAGAAAAGCACAGAACTGGTTGCCGAGCATTTTCAATGATTTTTTCGGCAACGAATGGGTAGAGAAACGGGCATCGTCGGCACCGGCGGTCAACATCATCGAGACCGAAAGCGCATACAAGGTTGAGATTGCGGCCCCGGGCATGACCAGGCATGATTTCCGGATCGACCTCAACGACAGCAACGAGTTGATCGTCTCGATGCAGAAATGTGCCGAATCCGGGACACCGTCCGATGCCGGCAAACAGGAGCACAAGGGCACCTATCTTCGTCGGGAATTTGCCTATACTCAGTTTCGCCAGAGCATGATCCTGCCGGACAACGTAGACAAGGATCACATTGAAGCGAAGGTTGAGAACGGCATTCTCATGATCGAGATTCCCAAGATGAAACAGGCGGAAAAGCAAGCCGCCGTACGGCAGATCGACATCAAGTAGATCGAGGCGTACATTTTTTGAATTGTTATTCCGCAGGGGCCTTCTCCGCACACGTGGGGGAGGCTCCGTTGCATTCCGGCGGGAGGCATGGGCGTAGAAACAGGAGCACATGAAGACAACCTCCAGCCGGGGCGTGCATGTTTGGACAACAGATGGCCGTCCGGCAAATATGGCCCGGTACGGTGTAATGCGTCCCATACGGCAAGGCAATGATGCCGATAAACGATGCTTCAGCGCGTGATTTTGTGATAAACCGAATTAATTTTATAACTTTGTAAGTTATACGACACAATTTAAACCGCTATGCTCGACAAGCTGGCCAAACAGACTGCCATATACGGTATCAGCACCATCGTAGGACGTTTTCTGAGCTATCTTCTGACGCCCTACTATACCCGTGTATTCGGGTTGGAGTCGTATGGGGTCATTACCGATGTCTATGCCTTGATTCCGTTTGCGCTCGTGGTGCTGACGATGGGCATGGAGTCGAGCTACTTCCGGTTCTCGGCCAAGGCCGAGGCGGCCGGCGGGGATGTGGCGGCAGCCAAACGCCGACTCTTCGCGACAGTATGGGGGATCACGTTGCTTGCGGCGACGGTTTTCTTTGCGGCGATCGTCATCTTCCGCCATCCGGTTTCGGCGGCCATGGGCGAGGTTTATGCACGGAACCCGTCGTACGTGGTCCTGGTGGCGGCGATCATACTGTTCGACGTCGGGGCGTGCATACCCTTCTCGCGGCTGCGCGAACAGGGCAAGGCGAAGAAGTTCGTCACGCTGAAGCTTTTCAATATCGTCCTGCAGACCGGTTTTGCATTCGGATTCGGGGCTGCGGGTCTCTTCTCGTCGGAGTTCGGCGTGGGGTGGGCCTTCGTAGCAAACCTCGCAGCCAGCATCTTGACCTTCGTGGCGATGATGACGACGATCTCGGGCGTCCGCCCGCGGATTGACTGGGTACTGCTCGGGTCGGTATTCGTATATTCGCTGCCACTGCTTGTAAGCGGCGTTGCGGGTACGGCCAACGAGTTCATCGACCGTCAGATGATCAAGTATCTTGTACCGGACGGCGCCATGTCGCAACTTGGCATCTACGGAGCCATAACGAAGATTGCGGTTGTGATGATGCTCTTCACGCAGATGTACCGGCTTGCGGCCGAACCCTTCTTTCTGGCGAACTACCGCAAGGATGACTTCAAGGCCATGAACGCGGGGGCGTTGAAATATTACATTATCGCCTCGATGCTCATTTTCCTCGGGATAGCACTTTTCAAGGATCTCTTTGCGCTGATCGTGGGGAGGGAGTTCCGGCAGGGCATCTTCATACTGCCGGTGGTGCTGGGCGCCAACGTCCTGAGCGGCGTGTGGCTGAACCTGTCGTTCTGGTACAAGCGGGAGGAGCGGACTTCGCTGGCCATGGTTGTGACCTTCACGGGACTGGTGTTTACCGTAGGGTGCAACATTGCGTTGGTACCTCGTTTCGGCTATTACGGAGCGGCGTGGGCACGTTTTGCGAGCGAGGCGGCGATGGTAGCTGTAAGCTACTGGCTCAACCGCCGTTACTACCCGACGCCTTACGACATCCGCCGTATCGTGGAGTATGTCGTGACGGCGCTGGCCGTCTATGCCGCAAGCGTTGTCTGCGACCGTGCGCTCGGGGCCCAATGGGCCATATACTGCTGCAATCTGTGTCTTGTAGTGCTTTACGGCATCTATGTGGTCCGCCGCGAGAAGATCGATCTGGCGGCGATGATGCGGTCGGTGTTAAAACGTAACTGAAATGAAAAACAGAACCAATGAAAAAATATTAATTTTATTGATCAGTTTCGCGCTGTTCGTGGTGGCGGTGATAGCGCTGTACAGCAAGACGTGGCCGATACGTCGGCCGGTGTTGGCAATCTGTATAGCAGGGATGCTGGTAATCGCCATCCGGCAGTCGGTCGCAGCTGTCAGGAAAAACCGAAAGAGATGAAAGTAAAGATCGTAAACGCATCACGGTTCGAGCTGCCGCGCTACCAGACCCCCCTGTCGGCGGGGATGGACGTACGGGCCAACCTCGATACGCCCGTCACGCTGCAGCCTCTGCAGCGGGCCATGATCCCCACGGGGCTTTATGTTTCGCTGCCCAAGGGTTACGAGATGCAGATCCGGCCGCGCAGCGGTCTTGTAGCCAAGCACGGCATCACGGTATTGAATTCACCGGGTACGATCGACGCCGACTACCGAGGCGAGATCCGCATCATACTTGTCAACCTGAGCAACGAGTCCTTCGAGATCGCTCCGGGCGAACGGATAGCCCAGATGGTCGTAGCGCGGTGCGAACAGGTTGAGTGGGAAGCTGTCGAGGAGCTCGACACGACCGAACGCGGTGCGGGAGGTTTCGGGTCGACGGGCCGATAGCCGGTTTGCAAAGTTTACAACAAAAAAGAAAAAAAACGGACGGATATGAAAACAAAAACGATAATCTTTCTGGTCATCTACCTGCTTGTAGTCGTGGTCTGCATCATGGAGATCGTTCGCGGCATCGAGACTGGTGACAAGGTTTTTCTGACGGTTGTTTTCGGCTTGCTGCTGCTGTTTGCGATAGCGCGGAGCATCGGACTCATCCGGGCTTTGTACCGGCTCATGAGCGACAGGTAGCGACCGGCCGGGGGGGGGAGAATCCAAAGTTTTTTTAACAGGAGCGGACAGCGAGAGACAGAAACGGGATGACAATGAGGTTTGCCGACATCATAGGACAGGATTACATCAAGGACAAGCTTCGGAAGAGCGCCGAGAGCGGGCGGATCAGCCATGCCCAGCTCTTCACGGGTGAGTACGGGAGCGGGACACTGGCGCTTGCGCTGGCCTACGCGCAGTACATCAACTGCCGGCACCGCCACGACGGGGATTCGTGCGGCGAATGTCCGGACTGTGTCCAGATCGGAGCCTTGGCGCATCCGGATCTTCATTTTCTGTTTCCGGTCAACCGGCAGGGGAAGAAATCGGGCGACAAGATTCTGAGCGACGATTTTCTGCCGGCATGGCGGGAGCAGGTATTGCAGACGGGCGGCTACTTCAACGAAACGATGTGGAACGAACGTCTCGACTTGGGGAAGACGCTCAAGGCGATCATTTCGCTGCCGAATGCCAACGAAATGGTCCGTAAGCTGTCATACAAGAGTTTTTCGTCGGAATACAAGATCGTTCTGATCTGGCAGCCGGAGACGATGGTTACCGAAGCGTCGAACTCGCTTCTCAAGATACTCGAGGAGCCGTGGGACAAGACCCTCTTTCTGCTTATAAGCCGGCAACCGGGGCTGTTGTTGCCGACGATCGTTTCGCGCACGCAGGAGATACCCGTTCCGCGCATCGGCATCGAGGATCTGAGCCGCAAACTGATGGAAGAGACAGGCTGCGATGAGGATCGGGCGCGTATTCTCGCCCGACTTTCGGAGGGGAACCTGATCGAGGCGCGGCGGTTGGCATCGGGCAACGACGAGACTTCGGCGGCGAACTTCGAGATGTTCTGTTCGCTGATGCGTCTGAGTTACAGCAACCGCATCATCGAGTTGATGGAGTGGGCTGAGAGTTTTTCGGCCCTGACCCGCGAACGTCAGATCGGATTTTTCAGCGACATGCTTCGGCTTCTGCGGGAGAGTTACCTGCTTCATGCGGGGATGTCCGGGATAAGTTACCTGTGGGGGGATGAGGCGACGTTTTGCCGCAACTTTTCGCCATTTGTAGGCAATCACAACATCGAGCGTCTCGTTATAGAGACAGAGCGGGCCCGCAGCCAGATCGTCCAGAACGGCAACTCGCTGATCGTAATGACCCATTTTGTATTGATCATGAGCAAATTGATAGTAAAGATATAGAGTTATGGCACGAGCAGTCTTAATCACGGGCGGCAATCTTGGAGATGTCAAGAGCCGTCTTCAGCAGGCCCAGCGCCTGATCAACGACCGTGTAGGGATCGTTTTACGGTGTTCGCACCGCTACAAGAGCCAGCCGTGGGGTTTCACGGCCCAGGAGCGTTTTTCGAATCAGGTACTCGAGGTCGACACCGAGTTGTCGCCGGACGAGCTTCTGGATGAGGTACAGGCCATCGAGAAGGAGTTGGGTCGTGACCGCGAGGAGGAGCGCCGCCTGAAGGAGCAGAGCGGAGCGCCCTATTCGTCCCGCATGATCGACATCGACATACTCTTCTACGACGACCTGATCATCGAATCGCCACGGCTGACCATTCCCCATCCGCTGCTTCAGGAGCGGGATTTTGTGTTGGCCCCACTGTGCGAGCTGATGAAGAACAAACGCCATCCGGTATTGGGAAAAACGGTCGAGGAGTTGCGCGCCGAACTTCTGTCGAAACGCGAAAGCGAAGTTATAGGCAATGAGAACGAATAGGCCGTCCTGCATATTGAGACTTGCGGTGTTTTTTGCGCCGTTTCTGTTGTTGCACGGGTGCTTCAAGGATGTGAAGACCGAATGCAACTACACTCTCATGCCCTACCTTCAGGCCGAATCGGGCGGGGAGACGGTCATTGCGGATGATGTTATCGCCTATGCGTTCTATGCCGATTCGACCCATTGGACCGTATCCTCCTACGAGGATGCACTTGCGGGCATCATCACCTCGAAACAGAGCAGTTCGACGACCGCCGGTTTCTCGCTCTCGACCGAGGAGCGTAACGATGACGGGCGGCTTGTTCTGACGCTGACCTCGTCGCCGGCGATCATCGTAGTCGTAGACCGTGCCAACAGGGTTTACGCATGGCGGATGACCGAGGTGGTTCCCAATGTGAGCGACCTGTATGTCAGTGTGACCTTCCGGCCGTGGCAGGCGGCATCATACTACATCGAGAACGAGTGGCGGATGGTCAACCAGTTCTATACGCCGCCGGCCGAAGAGCCCGGGGAAGAAACTGGTGATGGCACGACCGAAGGTGAAACGCCTGACGACACTACGGAAGATGGAGAGCCGTCTGACGGCGGCACTTCGGGAGATGGAGACACGGCCGTACCGGCACAACAAAATTAACGATCACAAGCAAAGCGAATGATACGCGACAATAGACATTGGCAATCGATTATCCGTCGGCTGTTTCTCTGCGGAGCGCTCACGGCGGTATTGGTATCGATGTTCGTACGGTGCGCCAACACCATGACGCCCCAGGGAGGTCCACGGGATACTCTTCCGCCGGTTATTACGGTCATGACACCGGGGAACTACCAGACCAATTTCAACCAGAAGCGGGTCTACATCGAGTTCAACGAATATGTGCAGTTGAAGGACCAGCACAAGGAGTTTTTCACCTCACCGCGGATGAAGACCAAGCCGACGCTGTCGATCCGAGGGCGAGGCGTACTGATCAACATCACCGACACGCTGCTTGAGAATACGACCTATGCCTTGGATTTCGGGGCGACGATCCGCGACAACAACGAAGGCAATACGCTACATTCGTTCCGGTATGTTTTTTCGACGGGCGACAGCATCGATTCGATGTGGATGTCGGGTTATACGGCTGATGCCCAGACCTCCGACAGCGTAGACAAGAGTTATATCTACTTTTACATCGCCGATTCTCTTCCGGTTATCGACGGGCCCGATTCCACGCTGATCAACCGTGCTCCGGACGTTATCGGGCGGGCGGAGACGAACGGCATCTTCCTGGCCCAGAACCTCAAGCCGATCTCATACCGGCTCTACGCCTTCCAGGACAAGAACGACAACCAGATGTACGATCCGGGGACCGATCTGGTAGGGTTCATCGACACGGTCTACAATCCGGCCGACATGCCTGAATTCGGGATCTGGTACGATTCATTGCGACGTTACTGGAGCGGCGAGCCGCAGTTGATGTTCCGCATGTTCAAGGACGGTACGTTCCGGCGCCAGCTGCTCTCGTCGAGCGAACGTCCGAAGAGCAATATGGCCCAACTGATTTTCGGGGCGGAGAATCCGCAGATCGACTCGTTGATTTTCGACAGCATTCCCTCCGAGAAGGTTATTCTGGAATATCCGACCCGCGGCCGCGATACGCTGTTGTTGTGGTTCGACGTTCCGTACAAGGAGCTTCCTGACACCATCCGCGGGCGCATTGTCTATATGAAGCACGACACGACCAATACGCTTCAGCCTACTACCGAGCAGTTGGCACTGACCTGGCGCTTTATCGAGACCAAGGAGCAGGAGGCCCGCCGCAAGAAGGAGGAGCGGGCCCGGGCGAAGGCCGAGGAGACCGGCGAGGAGTACACGCCGGAACCCGAGCCGAACCCGTTTGTCTGCACGATCAAGGGAGCCGACAAGGTCAATCCCGAACAGGGGCTTACGCTCGAGTTCGAGTACCCGCTGACCAGGCTTGACTCGGCATCCGTAACGTTGGTCAAGACCGATGAGGATGAGTTGCTCACGCCGGTCAAGGTACGTTTCGACCGCGATACGAGCAACATGCGTCTGTGGCGGCTCAACACCGACTGGGAAGACGGGAGCAAATATTCGCTCAAGATACCGGCCGGGGCCATCTCCAACGTTGCGGGCCACACGAACGACACGATTTCGAAGGATCTGACCACGTTAGCGCAGGATCAGTTTGCGAAGGTGATTGTCAACCTAAAGGGGAAGAGCGATACCTCCCGATACATTCTTCAGCTGACCAATGCCGACGGCCGGAGCGTACTTCAGCAGAAGGCAGGCGTCACCACCGGCAGTCATACGTTCAATTATGTTCCGGAGGGCGAGGTCCGGCTCCGCATAGTAGAGGACCGCAACGGTAACGGAAAGTGGGATACGGGCAACCTGACGGAGCATCTTCAGCCGGAGCGTGTGGAGTTCTACCGCAGCGACAAGAACGAGGAGGCCATAGCGACGAAGATGAACTGGGACGTCGAGATCGAAGCCGACATGAACCGGTTGTTTGCACCGATCACCATGCGTTCGCTCATCGAGTTGCTCGACAGCCGCGAGGAGGCCCGTCTGATCAAGTATTACGAGGAGTTGCGCGAGAAGCGCGAAGAGGAGCGCAAGCAGCAGGAGAAGGGGCGCACGAGCGGTGCGACCAATCCGTTCAACAACCTGACCAACAGATTTTAACCATTAAATCCGACTTATCGATGAACCGACATAAGATCATCTATCTGTTTTCACTCATAATAACCGTTTTCGCCGTAGCGCCGGTCTACGGGCAGCACGTCATCGGCGTTAAGGGGGGCTACGGATCATCTACGGCGCGTTTTTACCCCAAACAGGAGACCCACTCGATCTGGGGCGGCTATACGGGCGGCATCACGTGGCGTTACTACACGGCCCAACGATATGTCGGGGCTATCGGAGCGGAACTGGAGTTCATCCAGCGCGGTTTTTCATTCGAGCCCAACTCGCTGGAGGAGGGGAAGCGCTACACTCGCCACATCAACTCGCTGATCATGCCGATCGTCTGGCAGCCGCACTTTTACATTGCCGACATGCGTTTGCGAGCCTTCATAGACCTTGCGGTGACCTTCTCCTACAACATGTCGTCGACCTACACGAACGACCTGAGCGGCACGGGCGGCAACTATCCGTTCAAGACGGTCCGCGACAACCGCTGGGGTTACGGGCTTGCGGGCGGCGGCGGCATCGCCTACCTTGCAGGGCGTCTGGAGTTCAATGTTTCGGCGCGTTACTACTTCGGGTATTCGGACATTCTCCGCAACCGCAACAAATACATGGACAATGCTTCGGACGACTCCGGACAGAATCCCTTTGCGAGCACCCCTCTTCGGTCTCCGCTGGACAATATCTACATAACGTTCGGCGTCGGCATCCGTCTGGGCAAGGAGAAGGAATTCAAGAGTTTCGAACCGCTGCGACAGTTCAGGGAGCAGCGGCGGCTGAAGGCCATCGAGCGGGAGTTCCGGAAGGCCGAGTCCCAGGATGGGCAGCAGGGCAGTACGGGCAGCACACTGGCCCCGATCAACACGCAACAATCGAAATAAACGACACATATACATTACTATGGAAAGTACACGACAGGCCAAGATGGCCAGGCAGATACAGAAAGACATTGCCGAGATACTTCTGAAGGAGGCGGCACCGATCGTACACGGGGTTGTGGCATCGGTCACGGCGGTTCGCGTCTCACCCGACCTGAATTATGCCAAGATCTACTTCAGCATTTTCCCGTTCGAGGAGAGCCGCCGCGTCATGGCAGCACTTGAGGACAACAACTGGTTCATCCGCAAGACACTTGGGGCGCGCATCCGCAATCAGGTTAAGAATGTTCCTGAGCTGCAGTTCTTCCTCGACGACTCGCTCGAATACATAGCCAACATCGACAACCTTCTCAAGGAGGATTAACCGGGACGTTTCCAAACACTCCGCGACATGTTGTGGCTGCACTTTTCCCGCCGGTATCTCTTTTCGGCCAAGTCCCACTCGGTGATCAACATCATTTCGGGTGTGAGCGTCATAGCCGTGGGCATACCCGTTGCAGCGATGATCATCCTGATGTCTGTTTTCAACGGTTTTTCGGGGCTTGTCGACCGGATGTACACGGCCTTCGACGCCGATCTTCAGATACTGCCGCACAAGGGCAAGACGTTTGAGGTTTCGGACCTCGACACGGCGGCATTGAGGCGGATCGAGGGAGTTTCGGCAGTGTCGGCCATACTCGAGGAGAGTGCGCTGGCGGAGTACAACGGACGGCAGGCCGTGGTAACGGTACGCGGTGTCGACGACCACTATCAGGATGTCCTGCCGATCGAGGAGTGCATCACCACAGGGAGCTACGACCTGCAGTTGGGACAGATCGAGCAGGCCGTAGTCGGACAGGGCATAGCCTACAATCTTGGAGTGCGGCCGATTCTGGATATTCCGATCAGGCTTTACGCACCGCGCCGCGGTCACATTTCGACCCTGCTTCCCCTGAATGCCTACACTACGCGACGCGTCTGGCCGGTCGGCATCTACACTCTCGACAGCCAGACCGACAGCCGGTACATACTGACCTCTCTCGATTTCACGCGTACGCTGTTCAACTATCCCGATCGGGCCACTTCGCTGCTCATACGGCTCTCGCCGGGCGCCTCACCCGAGCGGGTATCGCGGGAACTTTCGGCCGTTACGGGCGAAAGGATGGATATCCGGACGCGGGAGGAGCAGCAGCAGACCATGTACCGCATCATGAAATATGAGAAATGGAGCATTTTTTTCATTTCGCTTCTGGTTCTCATCATCGCGTCGTTTTCGATGGTCGGCTCTCTTGCGATGCTCATCATCGAGAAGCGCAACGACATCTCGACCCTTCGGGCAATGGGAGCCCCCACGGGTTTCATCCGCAGAATCTTCACCGGCGAGGGCATTCTCATCGGCGGTGCCGGAGCACTCGTAGGCCTGGTTCTGGGCATCGGGATCTGCTGGCTGCAGCAGCGTTACGGCGTGGTTGAAATTCCGGCCGAGACCTTCATCGTCAAGGCCTATCCGGTCGAGATGCGATTTGGAGACATATTGACAATAATAGTTTCGCTTGCGGCGATTACGTTTGTGATCTCACGTCTTACGGTCTACAGCATGATCCGCCGCGGCGAGACGGCACAAGATACAATGGCATGAAAAGGATATTCTTGCTTCTGGTTACGCTATTTTCGGCCGCCCTCACGGGGTGCGACAAGCCCAAGGTCATTCCGGATTCCGAACTGGCGATGATCTTCCACGACGTCTACCTGACCAATGCCTACATCCAGCGTGAGGGGATCCGCGTAGACAGTCTTCAGGTTTACGAGCCCATTTTTGCGAAATACGGCTATACGGTCGAGGATCTCCACCGGACGATCAACAACTTCTCCAAGCGCAAGAGCGCCCGGCTGTCGGATGTTGTCGAGCAGGCGATCAAGATGCTTGAGAGTGAGTCGGACCGCCTCAATGCAGCAGTTGCGGATCTGGACACGATTGACAACATTGCCCGGCGGACCTTTGCCCGGGTCATACATTTCGATTCGGTCATCCGGGTCCGTGCAGTCCGGGACACGTTACACACCCGGCTTGAGATCCCGGTTACGCACGAAGGGGATTACCAGGTCGATTATTACTATTACATCGACTCGACGGACAAGAACACCAATTACCGTACGGCGGGCTATCTTCTCGACCGCAACGACAAGCGTTCGGGTTACTATTCGGTACGTTACCGGCGTCCGATACGCGACAAATACAGCCATACGTTCACGGCCGACACGTCCGACCGCTCGCTGGTTATCGATCTACTGCTGACGGGCGACGGGTTCCGCAATCCGAACTTCACGATCGACTCCCTGACGGTCACCTACTATCTGCCGCGAGAGGTGGGTCGGGATTCGCTGACAGCCCGGGATTTCGGGTTCCGGCTGCTCCGCGAGGGATTCTACGAACCCGCTCCCATCGAGGACAGCGCCCTTTACATGGCCGAACCGCCAAGGATCCGATAGAGCGACCAGTCACGGACGGGGTTCCGTGGCAAGGCCGGGACGCTGTTCGAACCGCAGCACAGTGCCGACAGCGACCAGTCCGCACACCTGACCGAAAACCGATATGCGCCACGCCCCAACGCCCGCAACAAGCGAATAGATTGCACTGAAAAGAGCTCCCAACCGATATCACCTTAAACCCAACCCTTAATCCATGCCCAAAATAGCCTTCATACACAACTGTCCCTTTCCGTTCGGAGGCGCCGAACGTGTATCGTCGCTTGTAGCGACGATGCTTCACCGGCGCGGTTTCGAAGTGTGGATCTTCTGCACGGAGGTCGACAAGAGCCGACTCTCGTCCGAGGAGCTGACGTCAATCCGTTTCGAGACCTGCGGCAGCTTTTCAGGCCAACACGATTTTGCCGACAAGGTTCTCGAATTCGATTCGCGCCACCACTTCGATGTCATCGCCGTTTTGAGTTCGCTTTTGCGCGGCATCAACCGCATAAGCCTCCATACACCGGCCCGCATCGTCTATTTCCAACACAGCACCCCCTTCTGGGAACTCCGCTACAAGTTTTCATCCATCCAGCGGCGCGTCGCACACAACCCATACGAACGTCTTCGTCTGTGGCTGCTTGAGAGCGTTCTCCACCGGACCGAACGCCGCATCAAGGCCCAGTACCTTCGGGCCTACAACAGTTGTGATGCATTCGGGGTTCTGTGCGAAGGTTACCGGCGTCGTTTCGAACAGACATACGGTCTCGGGCGTCCGAATCAGTTGCGGGTCATCCGCAACGCCCTGCCGCCACTTCCGGCGGAGTATGTTCCCAACAAACGGCACGAGGTGTTGTACATCGGCCGCCTGTCGTACGAAGACAAACGCCTCGACCGGCTGCTTGAGATCTGGCGGCGCACCGAGCCGAGGTTTCCCGACTGGCGGCTTCGGATTGTCGGTCAGGGCAACGACAAAGAGCGTCTTCAGGAGATGGCCGTACGCACAGGTCTTCAACGCGTCGAGTTTCACCCATTCACGACCGAACCCTGGCGTTACTACGCTACGGCCTCGATCTGTTGTCTCACGTCGGATTACGAAGGGTGGCCGCTTGTGCTTGCCGAGGCTCAACAGACCGGCACCGTACCGATTGCCTTCGACTGTGTCGAGGGGATTTCGGATATCCTGGCGCCGAACTGGGAAAATGGAGTACTCATCCGTCCGTTCGACCTCGACAGCTATACCGAATCGCTGCAACGACTCATGAGCGACAGTTCGCTACGTGAGCGCATCTCCTGCCGCTGCATCGAAAAGGCCCGCGAATATTCGCCCGACCGTATGGTTTCCGAGTGGATCGACATGCTCGATACGCTTCTTGCGGAGGGGCCGAGGTCCGTCGGCAGACGCGACTGAAGTGTAAGTTGTTTTCGTACAGCATCGGTCAGGCCCCGCACCGCCTCTCCCGACAACAATACGATTTACAGGATTGGCCTGGCAGACATACCATTCCGCCACACCCGTTCCGCCACATCCGTTCCGCCACACCGCACCCGTCTCCGCAAAAAAACAGCATGCGACGGAAATCGGTTGACTCCGCCGCACGCTTACCGGCACCAGATGCCGGCCAGGCTAAATATCGAATCAGAATTGCACTATTTCATCAGTTGTGACGATTTGAATTCGCCCTGCTTGAATATCAGTATGTCAGTCACCGGATGGTACTCATGCGGGATGTACTCCTGCACCTGAGCCACGGCCACGCTGTCGCTGTCCGTCGCATATATTATCACCAGCACGCTCGAGCTGTTGCTTCTGGGGATCGCTTCGAGAGACTTGAAGTCTCCGGCCTCGACCAGCGCCACGATACGGTTGAGATCGACCTTGTCGAACGAGAGTTCGGTCCGCTGCATCTTTTCTGACGAAGGTTTGTAGTAGGGGTGAGTCGAGTCGCCGAACAGCCAGTATGCCACCATAGTTGCTCCGACGACCAGGACGCATATCGCTCCCATCATCATCCACTGGTGCATTTCGAGGTTCGAGGCGAAGGGTTCGATGAAAGAGTTTACGAAGAACATTGCCGCACCGATCGCGGTAATTATAATTCCGAGTAGAGGGTTATATCGACGGCCAACGATGGTGTCGCTCGAGATGGAATATATCATCTCGTCAATATTGTTTTGCATTGTTTCTTGATTATTTAACGCGTTGTTTTTGGGTAAATGAGTTTGTTTCGGGGACCATGCCCCTGAATCGGGAAACGCATGCCGGTACGGCCACGGGATGTTGCCTTCCGTGGCCGTCCGAGCACGTCCTATACGCGTTAAATAACTATTCTCCCCAACGAATAGAGGTGCATTGTTTTCACTTTCGAGGGGGAGAGATGGTGCATGCATGCACTGTTTGCAGATTTTATTCTGATGTTGAAAGAGTGGTCGCAGGCCTCCTGTTCGGGCGAATCGCCATACGAGCCGACCGTCCTCACGCCGCCATTGTTTCGGGCGAGCTGGCCGGACATCGACCATGTCGAGGGCGGGATCGTAAACCGTTCATTCGCCTCGATCATCATATCGATCGCCTCATGCTGGTCGTTCTGGCAGAGCAGCAGGGTCTCGCGGGTATTCTCGTGGCCACCGGGAGTATTATACTGCTCCCCGCCCGCCACATATATCGTGGCGAACAACGCAATCAGAAAGATTGCCCGCAAAACCCGTTTCGTATACTGTTTCATTTTTCTGCCAGCCATTACAGATCGACTGCGATCGTCGTATTACGGTGTTTTTCAGCTCTTATTCTGTGTATTCTGCCAAATCAGGGCAGCCGCGCCGAGGATTGCCGCATTCTTGTCCTTCGGGATTCCCGACGGGATTATTTCAACCTTGTTGCGGAATATCGAGAGCATCGACTCTTCCATATACCATTTTGTTGGGTTGAATATGAGGTCACCGGCCTTTGCCAGTCCACCGAACAGGACGATCACCTTCGGGGATGTCAGCGCAACGACATCGGCCAGGGCATGGCCGAGCATTTCGCCGGTAAACCTGAACGCTTCGAGAGCGATCGGGTCACCGTGCTTTGCAGCGGTCGACACCATCACGGCATCGAAATCCTTGTAAGCGATGTCGCGCAGTTCGCTCGGGGCCGTATTTTTTGCAAGCAGGGCATATACTGTACGTTTGATACCGGTAGCGGAGACGTATGTTTCGAGGCACCCCCGCCGGCCGCAACCGCATTCACGGCCGTTTCGGTCGACGCAAATATGTCCGAGTTCGCCGGCAAAGCCGTCATGGCCGTATATGAGTTCGCCGTTTGAGACGAACCCGCTTCCGAGGCCGGTTCCGAGCGTCACCATCACGAAATCCTTTATACCTTTTGCATTACCGAACACCATTTCGCCGATAGCGGCGGCATTTGCATCGTTCGTAATAACGACATGCACGCCGGGGAAATTTGCTTCGATATCCTTTGCGATATGGAAAACCCGCAACGCATCGTCAGTTCTATCGTCGTTTGGAGCGAAATGCCAGAGGTTGGCGGGCGTCACGATATCACCGGTATGGAAATTTGCATTCGGAGCGCCGATTCCTATTCCGATAAGTTCGCACTCGAAGCTGACGCTGTCGATCAGGGCATGCATTGCCTCGCAGAGGCTTTTGATGTAATCTTCGTAGTCGGAGAAGTACTTGTATTTTTCGGTTGATATTACCGATTCGCCGTAAATATCACCGACCTCATCCACCAGGCCGAAAGCGGTATTCGTACCGCCGATATCGATACCCATTGCGAGTCTTTTCATGACAAAAGAGTTTTATAAAATTTTTAATTCCCAAAGATACGTAAAAATTGAGTTTTGCCAATAATTTTTAAGAATTTTGACATTATCTTTGTTCATTGATAACATAAGGAGTATCCAAATGAAACAATCGACACTTTCCACACTTCTGCAGGAGATAGAGAACTATCTGTCCCAGGCCGAGTTGAGCGGAGAACCGTCCCAGCTTTACGCACCGATCAGCTACTCGATGGAGCAGGGCGGCAAGCGTATCCGACCGATGCTGACACTTTTGTCGTGCGGGATCTTCTCGGACGAGACCAACAAGGCTATGCCATGTGCGGCGGCCCTGGAGTTTTTCCACAACTTCACCCTTCTGCATGACGACATCATGGACAATGCTCCGATCCGTCGGGGCAAACCGTCGGTATTCCGAAAGTGGAATCAGGATATCGCCATACTCTCGGGCGATGCCATGTTGGTATACGCTTATCACCTGCTTGAGAAAACCCCTGCAAAGTTGCTGCCGAAAATTTTCGAGATCTTCAACTATACGGCGATGCAGGTTTTCGAGGGGCAGCAATACGATATGGATTTCGAGGATCGTGACAACGTGACCATCGAGGAGTATATCCGCATGATCGAGTTGAAGACGGCCGTTCTGATGGCTGGAGCCGCACACATCGGGGCGCTGATCGGCGGAGCTGACGATGATTCGTGCCGCAAGCTCTACCGTTTTGCCAACGAACTTGGGTTGGCCTTCCAGCTGCAGGACGATCTGCTGGACAGTTACGGCACGGAGGAGCAGTTGGGCAAGGCCATCGGCGGCGACATTCTCGAAGGCAAGAAGACCTTCCTGATGATTTCGGCGCTCGAGCACCTCAACGAGGAGGACCGTCACGAGTTGCAGTCGCTGCATCTGAGCACGGCCCTGATCCCGCAGCAGAAGATCGAACGTGCGCGCCAGCTCTTCGACAAGAGCGACGTACGTACGCTGACCGAACGGCGTATTTCGTTGCATTTCGACCGTGCATTGGCGGCTCTCGACTCGCTGGAGGTGGACAAGGAGCGGACGGAACTGATGCGCGAGTTTGCCGAGAGCCTGGTCAACCGCAAAAAATAACAATTCGAATACTGCAACCACACATGACCGGACAAGAGACCATTCACCGCAGCGACATCGAACTGATGGCACCGGCCGGCTGCTACGAGTCGCTTCTGGCGGCTATCGACGCAGGGGCCGATTCGATATATTTCGGAGTGGGGAGTCTCAACATGCGGTCGGCGTCGGCGGCCAATTTTTCGGTCGAGGACATGGGGCGCATCGTCGAGACGGCCCACCGGCACAACGTTAAGGCCTATCTCACGGTCAATACGATCGTCTACGACAACGAGTTCGACCGCCTGCGCGAGTTGCTCGACCGTGCTGCGGCCTACGGCATCGATGCCGTCATTGCCTCGGATCAGGCAGCGATACTGTATGCCCGCGAACGCGGCATCGAGGTACACCTGTCGACGCAGCTCAACATCTCGAACAGCGAGTCGCTGGCATTTTACTCCGCATGGGCCGACGTGGCGGTTCTGGCGCGCGAACTCTCTCTCGAGCATATCGCGACGATCCACCGCAACATTGTTGAGCGGAATATCTGCGGGCCGTCGGGCCGTCAGATGCGGATCGAGCTCTTTGCCCACGGTGCGCTCTGCATGGCTGTTTCGGGCAAATGCTACCTCAGCCTGCACGAGACGGGCTGTTCGGCCAACCGCGGAGCCTGCCGGCAGATCTGCCGCCGCAGCTATACGCTCACCGACCGCGAAACGGGAGCCCAGCTTGCAACCGAGGGGCAATGGATCCTCTCACCCAAGGATCTGTGTACGATCGATTTTCTCGACAGGATAGTCGATGCGGGAGTACGCGTACTGAAGATCGAGGGGCGTGCCCGCGGCGGCGAATATGTCAAGCGTGTGGTCGAGTGCTACGACCGGGCCTTGCGTCTGCTCGAACGCGGCGAGTACGACCGTCAGTATGTCGAGCCGTTGCGCGAGCGGCTGACCGAGGTCTTCAACCGCGGCCTGTGGGGAGGGTATTACCTTGGCCGGCCGATGGTCGAACACAGCGAGCATTACGGCTCTTCGGCCACCCGACGTAAGGTTTACGTGGGCAAGGTGACCAACTTTTTCAAACGGATCTCGGTTGCGGAGATTTCGGTTGAAGCGGCGACGCTGGACCGCGGTGACGACATCTTCTTCATGGGTGAAACGACGGGCGTTGTCGAGCAGCACGACATCATACCCTACGTCGACGACCAGCCAGCCGACACGGCCCCCCAGGGGATATTGTGTTCTGTGAAGACGGAGCGGGAGGTCCGGCGCGGCGACAAGCTCTACAAGTTCGTGCCGACCGATTCGGCAGCAGCAAGATACAACGAGACCGGACGCCGCGATTCGTAACGCGAGGTTCTAATAATAAGGCGCTTCGCCTCCGATTGTGCCGGGCGGGCCGTTCCCGATACGATAAAACAAACATTCAAAAACTTACAGATATGTTTTCAGCCAATGTATACGCAGCGCGGCGCGCCGAGTTGTGCCGCAGAATCGGCAAGGGGTTGATCCTGCTTCCGGGCAACTTCGACTCGCCGAACAACTACCCCAACAATGCCTACTATTTCCGACAGGATTCGACCTTTCTCTACTATTTCGGACTGAACCACCCGTCATACATCGGCACGCTCGATGCCGAAACAGGTGAAGCGGTACTCTATGCCGATGACCTGACGGTCGACGACATCATCTGGACAGGCCCGCAGCCGGCGGTATCGGACCTGGCAGCCGAAGTCGGGGTGAGCAAGACCGCACCGCTGTCGGCGCTTGCACCGGCCCTGCGCAAGGCCATCAGCCTCAACCGCCGCATACACTACCTGCCGCCCTACCGCGGCGAGAGCAAACTGCTGATTGCCTCGCTTCTGGGTCTTACGGCCGACATGCTTCACGAGCACAAGTCGATCGACCTGATGTTTGCGGTTGCGGAGATGCGCGAGACAAAAAGCGCCGAGGAGATCGAACAGCTCGAAGATGCCTTCCATATCGGCTACCGGATGCACACCGAAGCGATGAAGATGTGCCGTGCTGGCATCATCGAGCGGGAGATCGCCGGGCAGATGGAGGGCATTGCCAAGTCGATGGGACTTGGGGTATCGTTTCCGTCGATCGTATCTCAGCACGGCGAGACGCTCCACAACCTCAACTCCGACGGGCGGCTCGAAAACGGGCGTCTGCTGCTTGTCGATGCCGGCGGCGAGAACATGATGAACTACGTTTCGGACCACACGCGCACCTATCCCGTGAGCGGGCGCTTTACCGACAAACAGCGTGAGATTTACCAGATCGTTCTCGACACGCACGACCACATAGCCTCCATCGCACGCGCCGGGATGCACTACATGACCGAGATCCACCGCGCGGCCTACCTGAAGTTGGCCGAGGGATTGGTTTCTGTCGGGCTGATCAAGGGTTTGGCCGAGACGGCTGTCGATGCCGGCGCGATGTACCTGTTCATGCCCCACGGACTTGGGCACGGCATCGGTCTGGACGTACACGACTGCGAGAATATCGGCGAACGGAGTTTCGACTTCTCGCAGATCGCCGAACGGGCCGCGCAATCGGGGACATGCATCCACCGCGAGACCTGGCGTCTGCGCCCGGGGACCGTCATGAGCGACGAGCCGGGCATCTACTTCATCCCGGCGTTGATCGACAAGTGCCGTGCCGAGGGCAAGTTTACGGGTATCGTGAACTACGGCCTGCTTGACAGCTACCGCGATTTCGGAGGCATCCGCATCGAGGATGACCTGCTGATTACCGACAGCGGCTGCCGGATCATCGGTGACCGCCGCATACCCATCACGGTCAGCGAGGTCGAGGAGTTCATGGCACGCTGACCCGCCATCCATACAATAATAGCTGAGGCCGGACTTTTGTGAAAGTCCGGCCTCAGCTATTAAATTACGCCATAAAGGTTACATTCAGGGCCCGGGGGCTCATGGTCTCTGAGCATCTCATAAGATCAATGGAATCAGGTTCATGAAGGCCGCTGGGGACGCCGAGTCTTCGCAACCTTTTCCCGTTCCTCACCGGCCTCTGCCGGCAACACTATTTTATACCGCACTTCTCCTTGATCGAAGCGGGGATCACATTCTTGTTTACGACGATATTCAGGGTCTTGTAAGCCGCGAACGGATAGGAGAAGTAGTAATAACCCTCATACGGACCTACCACGCCCCACGAATTCTTCACCTTGAAATAGCGGTTTCCGGCCTGGTCTACGGCACGGCCCACGATCAGCATTCCGTGGTCGTCGGTAGTTTCGTAGTTGTCGTAAGCCACCTGGCGCATCTGCTGGTCGATCGCGAGTTCCTGCCCGGGCTTGTCAAAGCTGTACATTGCAGCCTTGCGTTCCGCCTCGGTCATCTTGCCCCAGCGCTCTGCCTCGGTACCCTCGAGACTTTCGAGATCGACTGTCGGGATGATTCCGATAGCCTTAACGCGGCTGAAACCGGGCTCGCTGATGTCGGTAGCCCAATATACCGAATGTCCGGCATCGAGCGAAGCGTCGAACAGCTGCATGAACTCTTCGAGAGGGATGTTGTAGGATTTGCCCCAGGCCCAGTTGTCAGGCACTTCGATAGCGAATGTCGTATAGAACGGGTGGTGCGTGAACGAGGTGAACGAGACATAGTCATCGAGGTTTATCGGCAGCGATTCGGCATACGATTTCGGGGTATACTCCTTTCCTTCGTAGACGAAAGTTTCGGGCACGGGGCCGAGATATACATCCAGAATGGCATTGAACCCATCTTTCCAAACGGGCGAGAGGGTCTTGTTTTCGATTATCGACTTGAGATAAGCGGCCAGAGCCTCGTCAAGTTCATAGTGGTCATGCTTCTCTTTTCCGTAGTTGAGACCGGGGTAGACCTCTTCGGGAACGATGCCGTATTCGCGGATGGCGTCTATAACGTCATGCGTGGCGCCGCCCTGGCCGAAGTTCATTTTACCGTGCAGGCGGACGAATTTTTCAGCCTTTTTCTCATAGCAGTGGCGGACGATCCACATTTCGGAGAGGTCGGTCACGGGACCTCCGTTCTTGAGGATTTCGCTTTCGAGGAATGCCGTACCGGAGAAGCTCCAACAGGTACCGCTGCGGCTCTGATCCTTGACGGGAGTCACCTCGACACAGTCCTTATCGGTGAACTGGTATCCTTCGGGCATTGCCGCATCACCCGAATCCTGAGCCGACAGCGAGAAGGCCATGCTCAGAAGGGCCAAAGTTAAGAATAGTTTCTTCATATCAATTTGGTGTTTAAGGTTGTTGACTTTTCGTTGCGCATGGCTCTCACTACCGTCCTCTTTTCTGCTCAATCGTGGAGAAGCGTCGAAACAAGCCCCGTGTCGTTCATGGCAAACTTCCGGCAACTCCTCTCTACTCCCCCCCCCACCTTCTTACAACGGTTGCCATGCCTGTGCGGGTACCTGTACTCCTCCCCCTCTCCGCTGCCGGCAATGGTTATTTCTTGCTTTTCTGAACGATCTGCAGGCAATCCTCCAGCGAAAGCCCCTGCGGATCGGTCCCTTTCGGGATGCGGTAGTTCTTGCCCTTGTATGCGATATATACGCCGTACCGGCCGTTCTTGACGAGCATGTCCGGATCCTCGGCAAAACTCTTGACCGGTTGATTTGCGGCAGCCGTCTGGCGTTCATGCGCCTCGATCAACTCTACGGCGCGATCATATGTCACCGTATATGGGTCATCACCCTTCGGGAGCGATGTAAACTTGCCGTTATGCCGCAGGTATGGCCCGAACTTGCCTCGTCCGACCACGATATGGTCACCGTTCCACTCGCCCAGGTCACGCGGCAGCGTAAACAGCTGCAAGGCCTCCTCGAGGGTTATCGAAGCGATCAGCTGTCCGGGCTTGAGGCTTGCAAAGCGGGCCTTTTCGCCATTCTGGCCGCCGATCTGCACCATCGGGCCGTAGCGGCCGATTCTTGCCGAGACCTCCTGTCCGCTCTGCGGGTCGATACCGAGTACGCGCGACCGGCCGGCATTCGACGAATGAGTTTCGAGCGCCTGCTCCACCGTCGGGTGGAACGCCGTATAGAAAGCGCCTATCATCTTGTTCCACTGCAGTTTCCCCTCGGCAATCTCGTCGAACTGCTTCTCGATATTGGCCGTAAAGTTGTAATCCATTATTGCGGGGAAAGCATCTTCGAGATAGTCGTTCACCAACATTCCGATATCGGTCGGCGAGAGGCGGTTACGCTCCTTGCCGACATTTTCCGACATCATTTTGGATTTTATCCGGCCTTTTTCTAGCGACAGCTGTTCATATCCTCGTTTTTCGCCGTCCCGGTTCTGCTTGATTACATATCCGCGATTTATGATCGTGGTGATAGTCGGGGCGTATGTCGACGGACGGCCTATGCCCAACTCCTCGAGACGTTTTACGAGCAACGCCTCGTTATATCGCGACGGGGATTGCGTAAACCTCTGCGTAGCGCTTATCGTCTCGGCCTCGAGCGGATCGCCGGCCTTCATCGGAGGCAGGAGGCCCTGCTGAGCGGCATCCGTCGACTCGTCATCCGACGATTCGGAATAGAGCTTCAGGAAGCCGTCGAAACGTATCACCTCGCCGGTAGCCGCAAACTGAGCCTCACCGTCATTCATGTCGACCGTCACCACCGTGCGGTCGATTTCGGCGGCGACCATCTGCGACGCCACGGTCCGTTTCCAGATCAGGTCATAGAGTTTTTTCTCGGCTGCCGAACCGTCGATCGAGGTACGGTCGAGGTACGACGGACGGATGGCTTCATGCGCCTCCTGCGCGCCCTTTGACTTGGTTTTGTAGTTTCGGCGCTGATAATAGTTTTCGCCGAAGAGCTTCACCACCTCCTCTTTAGCCTGAGCCAGAGCCTGCTGCGAGAGGTTTACCGAGTCGGTACGCATATATGTTATCAAACCCTGCTCATAGAGCCGCTGAGCGACGGACATTGTCTGCGAGACCGACATACCCAACTTACGGCCGGCCTCCTGCTGGAGTGTCGAGGTCGTGAACGGAGGGGCCGGGACGCGAGTCGAAGGCTTCTCCTCGCTCTTGACCACCTTGAAGCGGGCACCTATACAGCTCTGGAGGAACTTTTCGGCCTCGTCACGGTTTTCCAGGCGATGGTTCAGTTCGGCCCGGAATTGCACCGGATTGTCTCCCGAGGTTATGAACTGGGCCACGACGCGATAATACTCCACCGGCTTGAAAGCAATGATTTCGCGTTCACGCTCGACGATCAGCCTCACCGCGACACTCTGTACACGTCCCGCCGAGAGGCTTGGTTTGACCTTTTTCCAGAGCAGCGGCGAGAGTTCGAACCCTACCAGCCGGTCCAGTACCCGCCGGGCCTGCTGGGCATTCACCAGATTCATATCGACGGTTCTCGGCTGTTCGATAGCATTCAGGATAGCCTTTTTCGTGATTTCATGGAAAACGATACGTTTTGTTGTATCCACAGGCAGGCCGAGCACCTGCGTCAGATGCCATGCAATAGCTTCACCCTCGCGGTCCTCATCGGAAGCGAGCCATACGGTTTTGGATTGTTTTGAGAGTTTTGCGAGTTCCGCGACGACCTTTTTCTTGTCATCCGGGATTTCGTACACCGGTTTGAATCCATCCTTAATGTCGATTCCCATATCCTTTTTGGAGAGGTCCCGAATGTGGCCGAAACTCGATTTTACCACAAACTCCTTTCCGAGAAACCGTTCTATTGTTTTCGCCTTTGCGGGCGACTCCACAATTACCAGATTATCCTGCATATGTCACTCCTCTACAAATTCACGCCGACGACTTCTGCGCCGGACCTTTCCTCAAAATAGAAAACCTAAGGCTTTTGAAGGCTCTTAGGTTGTTTTTCCGCTGTTCATGGTGTTTGGAGGCTACGCGGTGTATCAAGACAGCCTACTTCAACAGCGTGTATGTTAGCACGACCCGGATATTCTCATTACCCTTGAGTGCGACCTGTTTGAATGTAAAGAGGTCCGTAGCCTCCGGGGCGATGAACAGTGAACGGTCGTCAATTTTGCTCACATCCCCGCCGTTGTCCTGCAGGGCGACCCACATGCGCTGTACGTATGAGGTTATGTCCATCGTGTAGCTTGCCAGCGAACGGTTCATGTAACCGTCGTAAGGCAATGTATATTTCGAGCCGTAATATGTCGTCATGTCGGATTCGTACTGGTGGTCGTAATCCGGTATACCGGTCAGGACCTTATAATTTGTATATATTCCAAGGCGTTCCGGGGCGGCATTCAACAGCGGGGTTATCGCCTGCAGGTTATTTTTGTCGCCGTCGACCGGGATATACATCATTGCCTGATTGATCGCAAGATTCGAATATCCGCCGTTTGCAGCCTCGTCGCTCAGTTCGCCGAGGATCTCGACGAAACGGTCCGTCACCTTCATGTACCCGGTCACGCCGCCCAGGCCTTCGACATAAATCGTACCGTCGGTCGGGCTTGTCGGGAGAGTGTCGTTCACGCCGGCTGCACCGACGAGGCTTCCGGCGTAGTCATGCGAGACGATATTTCCGGAGATGTTTCCGATCGTGGCGTCCGAAGCGAAGCATACGTACGAAGCCGATATGGTATCGTAGATCAGGTTGTGGTCAATCGAGTCGTGGTCGCGCATCCACAGCTGGAGTCCCGTATACGAAAGGCCAGTCTTGTAGAGCGCCGAAGATACATTGTCCTCGGCCGGCACGATGTACAGGCCATGGAACTTGTTCAGCCACAGCGTATCGTTGTAATATGTCGTGGTATCGGTTTCGAGCAGCCGCTTTACGTATTCCATGCCCTTTTCGGTAGGTTTTGCAGTTACGGCCGTTTTCGAGGGGCTGTTGAATTCGAATTCGAACAGAGGTTCCGCAGAGATGTATGGTGCGGGGTCGAAATTGACATAGAAGGCCGAGTCCTCGGGAATGAAGTCATCGCTCAGCACCTCGTATACGAGGAATCGCTGTGCGACAGTCGTATCACCGATATAGTCGTCGATCGAGAGTGTGAACTGCACGGAGTCGAATATGGGGTCGAGACCGAATCCGGCGCGATACGGGAGGCTCGAAGGGAGCACCTGCGAAATGAAGCTGCAACGTCTCAGGCCGAACGTATCGTTCTGCATGTGGCCCATGTATCCGTATCCGAGGTCACCGGAGCTTACCGAGTCGGTCTGGGTAATGTATGTGAAGAAGTTGTCCAGAGTATCGATCCTGATCTTCATTTTCTGGTTTTCCGGGATCAGGTCGCTGCCGATCGTATCGTTTACGTCGGTACAGCCGCCAAAAGTCATCAAGCCGGCCCAAGCGAGGATTGTGATGGCCACCAGGCCGAGTTTATAATTCTTACAACAGTTGGTCATAGAAATTTTCGTAATTATCCAAATACTGTGCCGACTCCTTCTCCACATACGGCAAAACGTTTTTATTCGACTGCGCCAGATGTTGGGCGATTATCGGATCGAGGTTTGTGGTTTCTACCACAATACCGTCCGCGTAATCAATAACGAGTTTCATAAGATTTTGGTATGAAGGGTGGTCAAGAAAATCGAGTTTTTTATCCTTGACTCCCTCATTTTCGATTTTTTTGCGCATCTGGGGGTTCAGTTCGCCCTCGAAAGCGTCGTCGTACAGCGAGACGACGATTTTGACGTTTTTGAAAATCGGGTCATCTGCGAAAACGTGTCTCAGGTATATCGGCACGACGCTTGAGAACCAGCCGTGGCAATGGACGATATCGGGTTGCCAGCGCAGTTTCTTGACGGTTTCGAGGACGCCCCGGGCGAAGAATATTGCACGTTCGTCATTATCGTCGAAAGGTTTTCCGTCGGCATCCGTCAGGGCGGCCTTTCGTGCGAAGCAGTCGTCGTTGTCGATGAAGTATATCTGCACGCGGGCCGAAGGAATCGAAGCGACCTTGATAATCAGTTGATGGTCATTGTCGTCGATAATCAGGTTCATACCCGACAGGCGGATCACTTCATGCAGTTGGTTGCGATATTCGTTGATACAGCCGTATCGGGGCATGAACGTACGTATTTCATTTCCGCGTTCCTGCATACCTTGGGACAGAGCGCGGCACAGGGAGGCCATATCCGATTCGACAAGATATGGTTTTATCTCCTGACAAACGTATAAGATTCTCTTCTTGCCCATTTTCGTCCAGTTACCGATTTTGCAAAGGTACGAAAAATTTTTTAAAGAATCAGCATTGCATCGCCGTAAGTCCCGAATCTATACCCCTCTTCGCGGGCCACGCGATATGCATTCATTACGGTATCGTAACCTCCGAAGGCGGCGACCATCATCAGCTGGGTCGAAAACGGGAGCTGGAAGTTCGAGATCATGGCATCGGCGACCGAGAATTCGTATGGTGCGAAGATGAACTTGTTGGTCCAGCCTTCGTACGGTTTCAGCAGGCCGTTTGTCGAGACGGTGCTTTCGATGGTCCGCATGACGGTCGTTCCGACGGCAACCACGCGGTGTCCAGCCTCTTTGGTACGGTTTACGGCGTCGGCGGCTTCGGGCGTAACGAATATCTGTTCCGAGTCCATCTTGTGCTTTGTAAGGTCCTCGACGTCGACCGTCCGGAAGTTTCCGAGCCCCACGTGAAGGGTTATTTCGGCGACATTGATTCCCTTGATCTCCATGCGTTTGAAGAGGTGTTTCGAGAAGTGCAGGCCGGCAGTCGGGGCAGCCACGGCGCCTTCGTACTTTGCGAATATGGTCTGGTAGCGCTCGGCGTCGATCGGTTCGACCTTTTCGCGGATCCATTTCGGCAGCGGGGTTTCGCCGAGTTTGTAGAGGGCGGCCTTGAATTCGTCGTATGACCCGTCGAACAGGAACCGGAGCGTACGTCCGCGGGAGGTGGTATTGTCGATCACCTCGGCCACCAGCATGTCGTCGTCGCCGAAATAGAGTTTGTTGCCAATTCTGATTTTGCGGGCCGGGTCGACCAGCACGTCCCAGAGTCTCAGATCCCGATTCAGTTCGCGCAGCAGGAATATTTCGATTTCGGCGCCCGTTTTCTCCTTGTTTCCGTGGAGTCGGGCGGGGAATACCTTGGTATTGTTGAGGATGAATATGTCACCGGCGTCGAAATAGTCTATGACGTCCTTGAAAATCCGATGTTCGATGGCGCCTGTTGCACGGTTGACCACCATCAGGCGCGATTCGTCGCGATTTTCCGTCGGATATTTTGCGAGCATCTCTGGCGAGAAGGGATATCCGTACTGAGAAAGTTTCATTTGTGTATCCAAGATTTTAAGCCGAAAAAATAAAACGTATTAAAGGTAATACGCATCAAAACACATTTTGTTTCACTGGCTCAAAGATTTTCGAGCGTCTCCTCCATGCTTCGGGCGCCCTGGAGGGTGAAGCCGCCGCTTCGAGTACGGCGCAGCGAAGTGAGATATGCACCGCTGTCGAGTTTTTCGCCTATTTCGCGGGCCAGCGACCTGATATAGGTACCCTTGCTGCAACGCACGCGCACCTTGATCTGCGGCATGTCATACTCGAGCAGCTCCATCTCATAGATGTTGATCAGCGCGGCGCGGACCTTGGCCTCTTCTCCCTCGCGGACATATTCGTAAGCACGGCGGCCGTCGATCTTTTTTGCCGAGTAGACCGGCGGCATCTGAAGACGTTCGCCGCACAGCTCCTGCAGGGCCTTTTCAACGGCCTCGCGGGTTATGTATTCGGTCGGGAATGTGGCGTCGACGGGATGTTCCATGTCGAAACTCGGGGTTGTTGCGCCCAGCATGATACCGGCCACATACTCTTTCTCCTCGGCCTGGAGTTTCTCCACCATTTTCGTGGCCTTGCCCACGCAGACGAGCAGTATTCCGGTAGCCAGCGGATCGAGCGTACCGGCATGACCCACCTTTATGTTTCGGAACCCCAGCCGCCGCAGATGGAACTTGATTTTGCGCACCACGTCGGTCGAAGTCCAGCCGTAGGGTTTGTCCACCACGGCAATGTAGCCTTCATTGTAATCGGGCCTCTGTTCAGTTGTATTATCGGAGATGTTTCGGGTCGATTGGATCATATGGTCATCGTGGTCGGCAGCACGACCCGCGGCATTCGTTCATCGAGCGAAAGCCTCGCGTCATGCGCTCCTTCCGGATCAGTTCCGGCCAGGGGCCTGCCGTCTGTTTTTTAGCAAATATATCCTATGATAGCCACGGCACCGGCTATGGCGCAATATACAGCGAACCAGATCAGTTTTCCGCGGCGGACGATTTCGAGCATGAACCGGCACGCCAGACACCCCACGACGAATGCCGCCACAAAACCAGCGGCCATCACGCCGGCGGACACACCTGCACCCAGAGCCTCGCTTCCGCGGAGCAGGGTCAGCAGCGCCTCGCCGAGAATCGGGGGCAGCACCATGAGGAACGAGAATCGTGCGACGGTCGACTTGTCGTTTCCGAGCAGCAGTCCGGTCGCTATCGTGGAGCCTGACCGCGAGAGTCCGGGCATTGCGGCGCAGGCCTGTGCGCAGCCGATGATGAAAGCATCGCGATACGATATGTTTTTCCCCTCACGCGGTTTTGCCCGATAGGCGAAAGCCAGCAGCAGGGCCGTCAGCAGGAGCATTGCCCCGACAATAGCCAGTATTGCGGGCGAAGCGAGCATTTCGTTCAGCTGGTCCTTGAATGCGAAGCCCACGATACCGATCGGAATCATCGAGACCACGATTTTCAGTATATAAGCCGTCTGTTCGTTGTATTTGAATTTGAAGAGCCCCATTATTAGATCGGCTATCTGCTTCCGGAGCACGACGATCGTACTCAGGACAGTTGCGGCATGGAGCGCCACGTCGAACGAGAGGTTCTCTTCGAGCGAGACGCCCAGCAGCTCCTTAACCAGCTGGAGGTGTCCGCTGCTGCTGACGGGGAGGAATTCGGTGAGGCCCTGTACGATGCCGAGAATGATTGATTCGAGGTAGTTCATCTTTTAGGCGTCCTGTTTTTTGTTTTTGAAGTTTTTCATGATAGCGTATATCTCGAAGGCGAACCCTCCGAGTACGAGGATCGGGGCGAGGGTGATCCTCCGGAAGTTGAACATTCCGTAGTCGAACTCATCGGGGGAGTCCGAAGCGCCGCCGGTCATCAGCACGAACCCCAGAACGATCACGGCGAAACCGATCAGCATCAACCGGTAGTTTCCGGTCGAGAGGGGCATTTTGTTGTCGGAGGGCTGCTCCTGGGGTTTGTTTATTTTGTTTTTCATCAGTACAGGTGAATTTTATTTGACTTCATGTTTACGAACTTGTTGACTGCAAAGGTAGTGAACAAAAGCGAAATTACAACGCCGCCGGCGATCATTGCCGCCAGGATGACACCGGTTTGCGAGAGCTGTGTCAACGAGTTCAGTTCGGGCATCGACCTGTCGATCCGCCACACGACCGTCACGAAGAGGATTGCGGCGGCGACGCCGGCCCAGAGACCCTGAGCGATGCTGCTGGCCAGGAACGGACGCATGATGAACCACTTTGTTGCGCCGACCAGCTTCATGGTATTTATGATGTATCGTTTCGAGAAGATCGAGACCCGGATAGTGTTGTTGAGCAGTATGAGCGAGATGACCAGCAGCACGGCGCCGAAGACCAGCAGTACCAGCCGGACACTGGAGATTGTCGAATTTATCTGTTCGACCATTCCGAGCGGCACGACCACATCGCTGACGCCCTTCATGGCCTTCACCTCTCCCACGAACCGTTCCATCTGTCCGGCATCGATCGCCCCGCCGTCGAGCAGGATCTCGTATGAGTCGAGCAGAGGGTTCTCACCGAGCACCTCTTCGAAATCGCTGCCGAACATTGCGCGGAACTGCTCATCGGCAGCCTTGTCCTCCTTCGAGGAGAACTCGACGCTCGAGACGAACTCTTTTGCGGCGAGTTGTTTTTCGATGCTTTCGCGCTGTTCGGGGAGGATATCGCGTTTGAGTTCTACCGTCACCATTGCGCGGTTCTGGAGCGAATCGGCCGTTTTGACCGCCGCCGAGAGCAGATAACCCACCGTACCGAGCAGGAAGAGCACCAGAGCGATGCTTACCGTCGAGATGATATACGAATTTCTTACACGACGTTTGAGTCTCTTATTTTCCTTCATTATAGTTTATGTTTGAGGAGTTTTTGTTTCTGGATTTTCGGCGGCGCACCACGGCCACGGCAACCACGGCCACCAGACCGCCGATGATTATCAACGAGCATGTGAGCGTAACGCCCTCGACAAGGCCGAAATCCGGAGCGCGGAACCGCCACTCGACGGTATGTTCCCCGGCCGGGAGCGACATGCCGCGCAACAGGTAGTCGGCGCGGAAATAGGGAGCCTCCACACCGTCTATGTATGCTTTCCAGCCCTTGTCGTAGTATATCTCCGAGAATACGGCCACGCCCTGGCCCGAGGCGCTGTAACGGTATTTCAGATAGTTGGGACGATACTCCGTCAGCTCTATCCGGCCGTCAAACCCGTCATTCGTATCGAACCCGTCGAGCTGCTCCTCGAACTGCCGCTCGACGGTAGCTTCGGTATGCGGGTCGATCTGCCCGAGGGCATCCATCTCCTCGCGCGGGTTTTCGACCAGATATATACGGTCGACGAACCATGCCGCCCCGCATGCCGCATCATTGACTTCGACGCCGGTCGGACGGATCAGGTATTTGGTGTTGAGCATGTCGAGCACCTTGCGGGCCGACGAGTCGATCCCGTAGTTGACCATACTCAGATAGTTGTCTATGAGGTCCTGATAACGGCTCAGCTTTGCGCCGTGGTATCCGCCCACCGAGCGGTGGAAATATGATGTCGTGGCATCGTTGAAGGGCGATACCGTAAGGTTCAGCACGCGGTATCCCAACGTCGTATCGGCCATGATCATCCGGTCGGCCTCGGTCGGGGAGATCTTGACGGACCTTTTGCTGACGAAGGTATCCTGCGGCAGGAATCGCAGGTCAACCGGGATCAAGTCGACGGCCACAAGGACCACCAGGGCTGCGGCCGTAACCGAGAAACGCATCTTTCCGCGCAGGTAGAGCCACAGTGCCGCGGCGGTCAGGAGTACGAATATCAACGACCGCCACGCATCGGCCGTCATCACATCGGCCCGTTCAGCGGCCATTGCCTCGGCCGAGACGATACCCAGCTCTTCGTGCAGACCTGCATCGACATATTGCTGTGCACCCGAATAGGAGAGCATCTGTCGCCACTGTTCGGTCATCATCTGTTCGGTTTCGGATCGTCCGAAGTCGAAGATCGAACCTCCGAACAGGGCTATTATAAGGCAAATGCCGCCCACAATTCCGGCCGAGATTCCGAGGTTTCGGATTGCCCGCCGGCGGTCGTACGACTCATCGGCGAGGCGCGAGACGGCCAGAGCAGCCAGCAGCGGCACGCACCACTGTACTACGACGAGTATCATCGATACCGTCCGGAACTTGTCGTATCCGGGCAGTATCCTGAAGCACAGTTCGGTGAACCACATCATGTTCCGGCCCCAGGCCAGGAACACTGCCAAAATCGCTATCACGATGATCCACCATTTTTTTCGTCCGCACAGCACCAGGCACCCGAGGACGGCGAGGAAGAGCACCGTTGCGCCCAGATATGTCGGTCCGGCGGTATAAGGCTGGTCACCCCAGTACATCGGCAGCTGCGAGGCCACCTGCCTCAACCCGTACCGGTCTAGCGCCTTGGCCAGTTCACCGTCCCGGGCGAATGTCGTTGTCGATGAGCCGCCCATCAGGTCAGGGATCAGCATGTTGAGGCTTTCGGTACGGCCGTAGCTCCATGCCGTTGCATACTGCAGGTCGAGGCCCTTGCTGCCATCATCACCCTTTTCGGCGAGCACCGACCCACCCCGAATCGTATCGGGAGAGTGCTGGGCCGTGTACCAGAGCGGGGAGAAGTTCGAGCCGACGGCAAGAATACCCGCCGCAGCCACGACCAGCGTCGTGCGCCAGAATCGCGGCATACACTTTTCACGGATGGCGGCTACGAGATAGTTGACCCACATAGCGGCCAGAACCAGTATGAAGTAATATGTTATCTGTGGATGCCCGGCGCCGATCTCGAGGGAGGTGAACAGGGCAGTCATTGCGCCTCCGACCCACATGTTTCGCCGGAAAGCGTAGTCCACGGCCCCGACCATCAGCGGGGCATAGACCAGGGCCCACATTTTGGTAATGTGTCCGGCGCCTATGATCAGCAGGAAATATGTCGACAGCCCGTATGCCACGGCCCCCACGATAGCCGCCTGCCGGCGAACGCCCATCATGAGCAGCATGATCCAGAAGGCGGTCATGGCGAAGAAGATGAACGACATCGGTTGTCCGAAGATCTTTACTATCTGGCCGAAAGAACCTTTCACGGCTTCGGCCGGATAGGCCGTATTTATCAGGTATGACGGCATTCCGCCGAACATGTTTCCGGTCCACTGGGGATCTTCGCCGAACTGTTCGCGGCAGTCGAGAATATCCTTTGTCATACCGGCATATTGCTGGACATCGTGCTGCGGGAGGACCTTGCCTTCGAACTGCGGGGCGAAATACCCGGCAGCGAGCACGAAAAACAGCACGAGCGGCAACAGGTAATCGAGGCCGAATCGTTTTATTTTCAAAAAATCCATAAGCTGATTTCCACTTAATAAAGTGCAAAGTAACGAAAAATAGTTGGAAAGAGGTATTCCGTCCCGAAAAATAAACGTATATTTGCCGAACATAAAACCAAAATGTCCATCATGTCCACGCTATCAGCCATCCGGCGCCCCATCGAAGATGATCTGCAACAATACGAAGCACTCATACGCAAATCGTACGCGGCAGAGAGCGAGCCGTTGCATTCGATCATCGAGTATGTCATCGACAACCGGGGCAAGGGGATACGGCCGATGCTTGTACTTCTGAGCGCCGGCATGGCGAAGGGGGGCGAGCCGTGCGGTGCGAGCAAAAGGAGCCTTCTGGCGGCGATGCTCGTAGAGATGATCCACACGGCCTCACTCGTACACGACGACGTGATAGACGAATCCGACATGCGCCGCGGCAAGCCGTCGGTCAATGCGCGGTGGCAGTCGCGGAATGCCGTTCTGGTCGGTGATTACCTTCTGGCCGAGACGATGAACATCGGCATGCGTAGCGGCCAGTTCGACATTGTACGGCATATCATAGCATCGGTTTCGGACCTGTGCGAAGGCGAATTGATCCAGAGCACCCGCAGCCGTTCGCTCGACATGTCGCGGAAGACCTATCTCGAAATCATCTACAAGAAAACGGCCCGTCTGATCGGCACGAGCGCATCAGTTGGCGCACTTTCGGTTGGGGCGGACCTTCAGGAGGTCGATACGCTCCGCCGCTTCGGCGACGCCATCGGCATGGCGTTCCAGATCAAGGACGACATTCTCGACTACAAACCCTCCTCCGAGACGGGCAAACCCTCGGGCAACGATCTGGCCGAACACAAGATTACGCTGCCGTTGCTGACGGTTCTGGAGCACAGTTCCGAGGATCGGCGCACCGAGATCATAGACGAGATCCGCCGTTCGTCGACTCCCGAGTCCATTTCGCGCATACAGCAGATGGTCATCGAGGCAGGCGGGCTGGAGGAAGCCGAGCAGGTCATGCGCACATATATCGACCGGGCGCTGCAGATTCTGTCCCACTATCCCCAGTCAGCCTACCGCGATTCGCTGGCCACGCTGTGCGGCTACATCAGCGAGCGCGAAAAATAATCCACTCCCTCCCCAAAAAACGCCATTTTCACAAGAGAGTCCGGGCATCTGTTCGGACAAGCCCCTTCGTTTTCCGGCCACGCGCCGACCATTCCGCATGTGCCATAACCAATTCCGCCAACCCTCTTCTCCTCTCCGGTTCCGTTTGGCGGGCATTGCGTACGTACGTCCCACGGAGCACAATCCGTAAGCGGACAATTACGATTCGTAATATTTCCGTGCGGCAAAATTGTTGTTATTTCACAAAAAAAGCTTACATTTGTTAGTTGTGCACATTCGGAAAACAACCTAAATCTCAACATATCACACATATGGAAACAAAAAAACAAAAATTTGTACTGCCGATCATCGTGATGATCTTTCTGTTCGGCATGATCTCTTTCGTGACGAATCTGGCATCCCCGATGGGCGACATCCTCAAGTACCAGTTCAACGTCCCGAACTGGATGAGTACGCTTGGCGTCTTCGCCAACTTCATCGCCTATGCTATCATGGGCTACCCCGCAGGCAGCATGCTTCAGCGTTACGGCTACAAGAAGACGGCCCTGATCGCCGTCAGCGTCGGTTTCATCGGCGTCGGCATCCAAACCCTTTCGGGTACGGTCGAGAGTTTCGGCGTATATCTTCTGGGCGCCTTCATCGCCGGATTTTCCATGTGTTTGCTCAACACGGTGGTGAACCCCATGCTGAACAAACTGGGCGGCGGCGGAAACAAGGGTAACCAGCTGATCCAGACCGGCGGTTCATTCAATTCACTCTGCGGCACGGCCGTGATCATTCTCACGGGCCTTCTGATCCCCGAGGGCATCAAGAATGCACAGATCAGCAACGTCTTCCCGCTGATGTATGCGGCCCTGGCCATCTTTGCCTTCGCCTTCATCGTTCTGGCTCTGACCAAGATTCCCGAAAACAAACCCGAACCCGCAATCGACCGTAACGCTTCGGCCTCCAAATACGGGCCGTTGTCGTTCCGACACTTCACGCTCGGCGCCGTTGCCATCTTCATCTATGTCGGAGTCGAGGTCGGCATTCCCAACGTCCTGCAGAAATGGCTGCAGAATCCCGACCTGAATGTTCTGGGCAGTGAGGTCAACGCCGAAGCCGTCGCCGGATCAGTAGCCGCAACATATTGGTTCCTGATGCTCATCGGACGACTGCTGGGAGCAGCGGTCGGCAGCAAGGTCTCGGCCAAGAGCATGTTGACGGTTGTTTCGGGCGTCGGTCTGCTGCTGACACTGGGAGCCATGTTCTCGTCGCCGTCGGTACTGGTCAACCTGCCGGTTTTCAACGGTTCCGAGGGCTTCGGACTGGTCAACGTTCCGATCAATGCGGCGCTGCTGGTATTCGTCGGGCTCTGCACGTCGGTCATGTGGGGCGGCATCTTCAACCTGGCCGTCGAAGGACTGGGCAAATATACCGAGAAGGCGTCGGGCATCTTCATGGCACTGGTTTGCGGAGGCGGTATACTGCCGCTGCTGCAGAATGCGATCGTCGACTTCACCAACGGCGGCATGGGCTACCTGAACAGCTACTGGGTCATTGTCATCGGCCTGCTTTACCTGCTCTACTACGCCCTGATCGGTTCGAAGAATGTCAACAAGGATATTCCGACCGCCTGATCCGCAATCGAATTCCAACCTTACAAACATATATATGCAAAGGTGCGACCGTCAATGGATCGCACCTTTTTTTTGCGCTTTTCGGGCACGGCGCCGTCGGCCCGGACACCCCGAGGATGGCAAAACCGCACCATCGGGTCATGAAAATTGAATGTTACCTGTCCGCATTCGAGGTTAAATTCCTACCTTTGCATACCAACAAACCACAATATACGATGGACATAGCACAAAACCGTCGGCGCGAGAACATCGCCGAATACATACTTTACCTGTGGCAGATCGAGGATCTGCTTCGGGCGCTGCAGTTCAGTCCCGAAGCGATCTGGTCGCAGCTGGTAGCCAAACGGGATGCCGATCCCGAGCACAAGCAGGAGATATTCCTGTGGTACATGGAGTTATGCAACCTGTTGCGTGAGGAGGGCAAAGAGCAGAACGGCCATCTCGACCATACGCTGCATCTGATAGCCGATCTACAGAACCTTCATCTTCAACTGATGCAGCTTCCGGTCGGCGAGGAGTACCGGCGGCGCTTTGCGCGGCTGATGCCGGCCCTGCCGCGGCTGCGCGAGGTGCTGCACAAACCCGACACGAGCGACATCGAACTCTGTTTCCGGGCGCTGTATGCCGTGATGCTCTACCGCATCAAGGGTGACGGAGGCAACCGGGCCGTCACCGACACGATCGAACTCATCTCGCCGGTCATAGCCGAACTGTCGAAGATCTTCCGGCAGGTCGAGCGTGGCGAGATAGATTTATTCAAGGGGGAGTAACACATTTCATTGGGGCCGGATAGCGGAAATTCGAAAAAAATTCGTATTTTTGAAAAGAACCGGTCATCCCGCCCGGCCACAATCCGCCACCTTGCGGCGGGCATTCGGCGATGGCGGGCACACCTTAAAAACAGAGATTCGTTATGGCAGTTTTCGAAGTACACGGCGGACGATCGCTGAAGGGCGATATTACGCCTCAGGGGGCAAAGAACGAAGCATTGCAGATACTTTGCGCGACCCTCCTGACCAAAGAAAAAGTCATCGTACACAACATTCCTCAGATCCTCGACGTACAGCAGCTGATCGAGCTGCTGGGGCTCATGGGGTCGAAAGTCGAACGTCTCTCCGAAACCAGCTATTCGTTTCAGGCCGAGCACATCGACCCCGACTACATGAAGAGCGAAGATTACCGTAAACGGGCCTCCCGTCTGCGCGGTTCGGTCATGATCATCGGGCCGATGCTTGCGCGGTTCGGGGTCGGCTACATCCCCAAGCCGGGTGGCGACAAGATCGGACGGCGGCGCCTGGATACACATTTCATCGGATTCCAGAAACTTGGTGCCAAATTCGATTTCGATGCCGGCGAAGGTTTTTTCAGCGTCGAGGGGCACAACCTCAACGGGTGCTACATGCTTCTCGACGAGGCCTCGGTTACGGGAACGGCCAACATCATCATGGCGGCGGTTCTGGCCAAAGGCACCACGACCATCTACAATGCGGCCTGCGAACCCTACATACAGCAGTTGTGCCGGATGCTGAACCGCATGGGGGCACGTATTTCGGGCATCGCCTCGAACCTGCTGACCATCGAGGGTGTTGACGAACTGGGAGGGACCGAACACACGATGCTTCCCGACATGATCGAGGTCGGAAGCTTCATCGGACTCGCGGCGATGACCAAATCCGAAATCACGATCAAGAATGTCTCGTTCGAGAATCTGGGCATAATTCCGGCCCAATTCGCCCGCATGGGCATACATTTCGAGCAGCGCGGCGACGACATCTTCATTCCGCGGCAGGAGCACTATTCGATCGAGAGTTTCATCGACGGTTCGATCATGACCATTGCCGATGCGCCGTGGCCGGGTCTTACGCCCGACCTGTTGTCGGTCTTTCTGGTCGTTGCGACGCAGGCCCGCGGTGAGGTTCTGATCCACCAGAAGATGTTCGAATCGCGCCTCTTCTTCGTCGACAAGCTGATCGACATGGGGGCCAAGATAATCCTGTGCGACCCGCACCGTGCAACGGTCATCGGACTCGACCAGATGATCCGTCTCCGGCCCACCCGCATGTCTTCGCCCGATATCCGTGCGGGCGTAGCGCTGCTCATTGCGGCGATGAACGCCGACGGACGCAGCATCATCCAGAACGTCGACCAGATCGACCGCGGCTATCACGACATCGACGGCCGCCTCAACCGCATCGGAGCCAAGATCATCCGCTGCGTCGAATAGTGCAGGATAACTTGCTGCCGGCCCATATCTTCGCATCGGCGGCAATGAAATGTCCGGAAACAAATCCCGCATCTGCGAAAATAAAACGGGCGGCCCAGGACTGAGGGTCGCCCGTAATTTTTTGCCGGCCTGGAGCCGCAAGGGAGGGCTATTTGCTGCGCGATGTTCCGAACGAGAATTCAAGTATCATCGGAAGCGCCGAATTCCAGTATTTCCAGGAGTGAGAACCGTCGCGAACGCGGAACTCCATCGGCACGCCGCAACGCAACATCTCGTTGAAGAAGTCGAGATTCGGGCGTATCAGGAAGTCATCGTCGCCGCAATCGGCCATCCAACGGACGGTTTTCAGACGTTCGATCGCTTCGGGTGTTGCATTCTGCATGTAAATTACGGGAGAGTTTGCCACCACCGACCAGAGGAACGGCACAGCATAGTGCGGCGATATACCCTTTCGCGGGAACATGTTGAGCAGACCGCTTGCCGAATAGGCGGCACAGAAGAGTTCGGGATGGTGCTGGGCATAAGCCACGGCACCGCCGCCACCCATCGAGAGACCGGCAATTGCACGGCTTTCGCGGGCCGTGTCGACGCGGAAAGTCTTTTCGATATACGGAATGAACTCCTCGAAGAAGTAGTCCTCATACGGCCACCCCTCGACATTGAAATATCCCATGTTCTCACCGGCAAGGTTCTTTGCCACACCCCGAGCGTCGGGCATCACCACGATCATCGGGCGGACGCTGTCGGCGGCGATCATGCGGTCGGCAATCAGTTGCAGATCGGCATGGGTATGCCAGTCGGTATTCTGGCCGAAAGCGCCGTGCAGCAGATACAGTACGGGGTATCGGGTTGAGTTGTCATCATCGTATCCATCTGGCAGATAGACCGAGAATGTTTTTTCGACGCCGAGGATCTCGCTCTTCATTGACCGCTCCTCGACACGGCTCTGCGCCGAGATCGAAACGGTAGCAAAAAGCGAAACGATCAGGGAGAAAACTACTTTTTTCATGGTTCGAGACAAATTATATCAAGTAAATTTGAGCAAAAATAAAATATATTTGGAGTTTTTACAATTTTTTGCTTACCTTTGCAACCGCAAAGAGACGAATAAGTCGCATTTGCGGTACTGCCCAGGTGGCGGAACTGGTAGACGCGCACGTTTCAGGTGCGTGTGCCGCAAGGCGTGCAGGTTCGATTCCTGTCCTGGGCACCGGGAACCCCGTTGGAGGAGACTCCGACGGGGTTTGTTTTATCATACATGTCTTCAACGGCATATGCTCATGTCGAATCACAACGTAATAATTGCAATCTAAAATAAAATTCGTATATTTGTAACAGGAGCATTAAGCTCCACAGACATGCGGAAAGTGTTTTTCGGGCTTCCTCGTTAAAGAAATGTGGTAGTTTCAACGACTGGAGGAAAAACGGACAAACACTCATATCTTGTTAGAATATGGACTGGCATACAATCTGTATGTATCCCATATCTATCAGGTGTGGGGTATTGTATCGTTTATTTCAGTCAGGGTCTTACCACAACCTCTTTAACGAATAGACGAAATCGGCTCCACACTTTCTTTTTTTAATAACATATTACATATCGTATGGAGCCAACGGTAGTTCACCCCAAATTCTCACAACCATGAAAACTTGGATTTTAACAGGATTTCTACTTATTGTGTTGGCCTGTACACAAATGGCTGTTGCAAATTCCCAGGAGCCTGAAATCGACAGAACAGAATTAAGAGAGCAACGCAAACAAGAACGCGAACAGCGTAAACAGCAACGGCAACAGCAGCGGCAATTGCGCAAAGAGTCAAAATTGGAAGATAAACAACGTAATAATGATCAATCGGCACCCACTGAATCAAATCCTCCCACACAAACCCCCGAACAGACAGAGGGTAATCATACCAAATCTCCCGAATATGACCAAATTATTGAACAAGACAATGAAAAATCCACCGATAATTCCGCAGACAAATCCAGACAATCAAAACAGATGTCTGAACCTTTGCCTACTAATTCCAACTATTCTGCCGTTTCTGATACCCCTAAACGAAATGAACATTCTGTCAACTTACCATCCGAAACCTCTCCTTCAAATAATATCACGACATCATCTAGAGACAGCAACCCTCCTACAACTCTAATTATAATAGGAGTCATAATCTGTCTATTCTTTTTATTTCTTAAACACCGATATTCAGGCAAATGTCCACACTGCAAAAAATATCGGGCTATGGTAGAATTGGACCAAGCCTATCTGGGACGAATAAAAAGAGAAAAAGTCAACAATGAATATATATACCACAATAAAATCCAGGTACACCGCAAATGCAGATATTGCGGATATGAAGATTACATCACCAGAATAGAAAAGGGCAAATAATACCGGCACGAATTTTTTCGTGCATAGATATAGATATTCCGCACAAATATTACATGTCATAAACAGTTGGGCGAACGACCTGAATATCGTTCGCCCAACTTTTATTACTCCTCGGCTAAATACTCGGCCACCTTCTCACCGATCCCCTCGCCATAGAGGTCACGTGCCAGGATCGTACCGTCGGGCCCGAAAAGTATGATCTCCGGAATGCCGCGTATGCCATAAATCTCGGCCGGACGCGCCTCGGCTTCGAATATCACGGGCCACGTGATCGGGAGTTCGGTCATTGCCTTCTCCGTATCGGCACGCTTGTCGTACACGGCTACTCCCACAATCTCGAACCGATCGCCCTTATATTTCTTGTAGACTTCGGCCAGGTTCGGAATCTCCATACGGCACGGGCCGCACCACGAGGCCCAGAAGTCAACCAGCACATACTTGCCTTTGCCCACATACTCCGAGAGCGATACCGCCGACCCATCGGCCGCACCGTTCTCGACCGTGAAATCGGTAAACATCCTGCCTTGGGATGTCTTTTTCAGGTTTTCATAGCGTACGCGCTCCTTCTCCACACCTGCATCACGTCGGACAATATCTCCGGCAACCGAATATAGCGAATCGAACTGTCCGGCATCCTTCGCCATGCTGAGCAAGGCAACGGCTCCCAGCACATTGTTCGTGTTGGAAGCGAAAAGCTCTTCGTTCAACACCCGGTTGTTTTCGGCATACACCTCGAACGCTTCGTTCATTTTCGACTCGCGCTCCTCTTCCGTAAGCTCCGTCTGCTCCCGCAAAGCCATGTAAGACTCCATATAGGCGGCGGATATATCTACCATCCTCTTGTTATAGGCGTTGTAGGCCTCGTTGAGCGGGGTTCCGCCGCACACGGCTGTCCTGCCGGTGAAATCCATCGTCGGGGTTCCAGGCTCGAGGACCAACTGTCCGCTTATCTGCCCGTCTCCCCTGGGTATCGAAATCTGCGCCACAACCGCCGTGTCGATACTCCCCTCAAAGGTAAATGTTCCGTCCACCACTTCGACACTGTCTGCCACCGAACCATATGTCAGGATTGCCTGCGCCCCGTCATAGAGCGTATCGACCGCCCCCTGCAGGGTGAACTTCGAGGCATCTCCACGGCAGGATGCCAACATCAGCGCCAAGGCAACATAAGGAATAGCTCTTTTCATTTTTCTATTATAAATCAAGTTTGGTTTGTAATCGATGGTGCTGCTCCGGCAGAAACAGGTAAAATCTGTCCGCAACAGCATATTTATAAAAAAACAGGGCGAATGCTTGAAAATCATTCGCCCGATAACTGTTGCCCCTCGGCCGTATTGCTTATGCGTACTTGAAAGTAGCTTCGTCCGATACGGTCAATTTTTTGCGGCCCTTAGCGCGGCGTGCAGCCAAAACCTTACGGCCGTTAGCGGTCGACATTCTCTGACGGAAACCGTGCTTGTTGATTCTTTTCCGGCGCGAAGGCTGGAATGTTCTTTTCATTGCCATATCTCAATCGTTTTATATTTATATTCGAAATTTTACCCGTTGCGGAGTGCAAAGGTATAACATTTTTGGCTTTTCCAAAAATTTTATACCAATAATTTGCAAATTGATGTGCAAACATACGATTTCTGTCCGATCGCCGACGACGACCGAACCCTCGATTCGGGGGATCTTTTTCATCCGTTTACGGGCGGCGCGGCCACAATTGCCTCCGCACTCGCGGCCTCCCCACACTTTCTTTTTCCGGATAGCCGATCTCCTCCTGTTTCACCCATTCACTTTTCCGCCCCTCCCATACTCGATCCTGCCCCGACATCAAACACCGGCAACAGACCGTGTCATTTGTTTCGGAGAGGGACGACAGTTAGCCGTGTTTCCTGCGACAACGTCACGCTTCGCCGAGGTTGAATCCCATTGTCAACTGTTCATCCGAGGCCGGGCGGTGCGACGGGATTATTATTTTGCCCACGTTGCTTTCGTAACGGGTTATATTGTCCTGCAGCGACAACAGCAGGCGTTTTGCATGTTCCGGAGTCAGGACGATACGGCTTTTCACCTTGGCTTTCTGGACGCCGGGCATCACGGCTGCGAAATCGAGTACGAATTCCGACGTTGAGTGCGATATGACAACCAGATTCGAATATTGGCCCTGAGAGGTAAAGTCATCCAACTCGAGGTCTATACCGCTTTTTTTCTCTTCCGACATAGACAAATCTTTTGGTTAGGGCAAAATTATCGATTCCGGCCTTACGAAATTCCGGTCTTGTCAACAATTTATTTAATAATTATCAACAATCGGCGACGATTTTATATTGCATGGTCCGTGTGTCGTAAGGCGACGACACACTTCCGGAAGCATCATCCGGACCCGGAACAAGCGGTTGCAGAGCCTCCGCCCGCCTCAGAACTCGCTCGTGAAGTGGAAACGTATATCCTTGAAATTCTCCTGGGCCAGCGCCAGCGAATAGCTCGTATCGGCCAGGAAGACATCACGCCCGTGCTTGTCGACGGCCATATTGGTATGTTTGCGGCGTTTGAAGTCGGCCAGTTGCTCGGCGTTGTCGCTCTCGATCCAGCAGGCCTTGTAGATCGAGATCGGCTCGTAACGGCATTTTGCACCGTACTCGTGCTCCAGACGGTACTGTATCACCTCGAACTGCAGCGCCCCGACCGTACCGATGATCTTGCGGCCGTTGAGCGACGAGGTGAAGAGCTGCGCCACACCCTCGTCCATCAGCTGGTCGATACCCTTGCTCAGCTGTTTGAATTTCAACGGGTCGGCATTTTCGATATACCGGAACAGCTCGGGTGCGAACGAAGGTATGCCAGTGAAGTTAAGTTTCTCACCCTCGGTGAACGTATCTCCGATCTTGAAGTTGCCCGTATCGTGCAGACCGACGATGTCGCCCGGATATGCCGTATCGATCACAGATTTCTTGTCGGCCATGAAGGCTGTCGGCGACGAGAACTTCATCTGCTTGCCGCTGCGCACATGCAGATAGTTCTTGTTTCGTTCGAAAATGCCGGAACAGATCTTCAGGAATGCGATGCGGTCGCGGTGGTTCGGGTCCATGTTCGCATGTATCTTGAATACGAAACCGGTCATCTTATCTTCATCCGGCATTACGATTCTCTGGGCCGTTGTCGATGGGCGCGGCGAGGGTGCGATTCGGATGAAGCACTCCAGCAGTTCGCGCACACCGAAGTTGTTTATGGCGCTGCCGAAAAATACCGGAGCCAGTTCACCGCGCAGATAAGCCTCGCGGTCGAAGGGTTCGTACACGCCGTCGATCAGTTCGACATCCTCGCGCAGCCGCTTTGCATACTGTCCGATATAGCTTTCCAGTTCGGGGCTGTCGAGCTTTATGTCGACGGCCTTTGCATCGGCGGTCAGCTTCTCATCGGTCAGGAACAGCGACAGGTTGTTTTCGTAGAGGTTGTAGACACCCTTGAATGTCGGGCCATCGCTGATCGGGAATGCCAGCGGGCGCACCTTGATATCGAGTTCCTGCTCCACCTCGTCCAGCAGGTCGAACGGATCCTTTGCCGGGCGGTCGAACTTGTTGATGAAAACCATCACCGGAGTCGAACGCATACGGCAGACATTCATCAGCCGTCGGGTCTGGGTTTCGACGCCCTTCGCACCGTCAATGACGATAATTACGCTGTCGACAGCCGTCAGGGTACGGTATGTATCCTCGGCAAAGTCCTCGTGACCCGGGGTGTCGAGAATATTGATCTTGCAGCCCTCGTACTCGAATCCCATCACCGACGTTGCGACCGAAATACCTCTCTGGCGTTCGATCTCCATGAAGTCCGATGTTGCAGTTTTCTTGATCTTGTTGCTTTTGACGGCGCCGGCGACATGAATCGCACCGCCGAAGAGCAGCAGTTTTTCTGTCAGGGTTGTCTTACCGGCATCGGGATGGCTTATGATTGCGAACGTCCGGCGTCGGGTGATCTCTTCCTTTAACGTCATATCGAAAGTCGTAAAATTATCTTTTGGAGGGGCAAAGATACAAAATTTTAAGTCGCAAATGCTCCCTGCGACCCGATTTATGCTTCGTCCGCCGGCAAAACCGGCATCCGCACCACACGGGCATTCACCAACCGACCCGCAATCAGATGCGGGCCTGTCGGTAAAAACTTATCTTCGCCAAGGCTATTCGTTCGCCTTGTTGGGGTAGTCGACGTTGTAGTGGCAGCCGACCGACTCCTTGCGTTCGCGGCCCTGCTTGATGACCAGGTATGCCACGGCGATCATGTTTCGCAATTCGCACAGTTCGCGGTTCGGTGTGGTCTTGTTGTAGAGCTCCTCGGTTTCGTGCCACAGGATCTCGAGACGGCGCATGGCGCGTTTCAGATAGAGGTTCGAGCGCACGATGCCCACGTAGTTCGACATGATCTGCTGCATTTCGCGCTTGCTCTGGATGATGAGCAGCATCTCCTCGGTATTTGACGTACCTTCGAAGTTCCAGTCGGGGATACCCTCCTGAATCTGCGTGCTGTCGAACAGCGAAGCGGTATGTTTTGCAGCCTGATCGGCATATACGAGCGCCTCGATCAGCGAGTTCGAAGCCAGACGGTTTGCGCCGTGCAGGCCTGTGCACGAGGTTTCGCCGAGCGCATACAGACGACGTATCGAAGTCTGGCCGTTCAGGTCGACCTTCACGCCGCCGCAGCAATAGTGTGCCGCCGGCGTAACGGGGATATAGTCTTTCGTGATGTCGATTCCGAGCGAGAGGCACTTGTCGTATATGTGCGGGAAGTGGCTTTTGACCGATTCGGGATCCTTGTGTGTGACGTCGAGATATACGAACTCTTCGCCGCGGATCTTCATTTCGCGGTCTATTGCTCGGGCGACCACATCACGCGGGGCCAGCGACCGCATCGGATGGTACTTGTCCATGAACTCCTCGCCATTCTGCAGCCGGAGTATAGCGCCGAAACCGCGCATTGCCTCGGTGATCAGGAACGAAGGCCGTTCGCCTGGGTTGTAGAGTGATGTCGGGTGGAACTGAATGAACTCCATGTTTGCCGTAACGGCCTTTGCGCGGTGGCACATTGCGATACCGTCACCGGTAGCGACGATCGGGTTGGTTGTGGTGCTGTAAATGTTTCCGCAACCGCCGGTAGCGACGATCGTAAACTTCGAAAGAATGGTTTCGATGCGGTTGGAATCCATGTCGAGCACATAAGCGCCGAAGCATGCCAGGCCACGCGTATGGCGGGTGACGAACTCACCGAGATGGTGTTGTGTGAGCAGGTCTATTGCGAAGTGGTGCTGGAGCACCGTAATATTCGGATGTTTTTTGACCTGTTCAATCAGGGCGCGTTCGATTTCGGCACCCGTCAGGTCCTTGTGATGCAGGATACGGTGTTCGGAATGGCCACCTTCGCGGTTCAGTTCGAAGCGGCCGTCGGGAGTCTTGTCGAATCGCGTACCCCATTCAATCAGGTCGGCGATAAGTTCCGGTGCCCGTTTCACGACAAGTTCTACGGCATCGCGGTCGCAAATACCTGCACCGCACACCAACGTATCCTCGATATGTTTTTCGAATGTATCCGGGGCGTATGTCACCGAACAGATTCCGCCCTGAGCGTAATTGGTATTGCATTCGTCTATTTCTCCTTTTGTGACGATTGTCACATGACCTTTTTCGGCGGCCTTGAGGGAGAAACAGAGGCCGGCAGCGCCGCTTCCTATTACCAAAAAATCAGTTTTCATATCGTGCAGATGGACTTTTTCAGACATACAAAGATACGAAAGTCAATCGTAAAAAAAACGTACAATACAAAAAAGTTGCTCCAAACCTCTACCAAACCGTTGTTTGCGACCTGCTTATGCTCCCCGCACGACAAAAAACAACCGGATCGGCTGACAGAAAACTCCCCGATCCGGTTGTAAGTTACGTGGCCGGTTTCACTCCGGCGAATATTATTTGCGTTTTACGATCGTCATTTCATCGAGCAGGTGTCCGGCGCCGGCATACTTGTCGATGATGAACAGCACGTAACGTATGTCGACCGAAATGGTACGCTGCAGGTCGGGTTCGAACGCGATGTCGCCGCTCATTGCCTCCCAGTTACCGTCGAATGCCAGGCCGATCAGTTCGCCGCGGCTGTTCATTACGGGGCTTCCCGAGTTGCCGCCCGTAATATCCATATTGGCGATGAATGCCGTGCGCAACTCACCGTTCTCGTCGGCATATTTTCCAAAATCGCGCTTCTCATACAGCTCCTTGAGACGCTCCGGAACGGTGAATTCGATCGGATTCTCGGGATCCTCCTTCTCCATGACACCCTTCAGCGTAGTGTAATACTTGTATGTAACGCCATCCTTCGGATCGTACGGCATGACGTTTCCGTACGTCAGGCGGATCGTGAAGTTGGCATCGGGATACCATTTCTTGTCGGGATACATCCGCATCAGGCCGGCCAAGTACTTGCGTTCGCAGCCGCTGTATTCATCCCTGTACTGCTGCAATTCATTCTGAACGCCGATATACATCACCATACACGATTTCAACAACGCCACAGCAGGATCGTTTTCGATATCGACCTCCAGCTTTCCGTCGATGAAGTCATTGACCTTGGCCTGGTCGGCGCAGATCGAATTGTCATACAGGTTGTCCACATAGGCTGCTATATCACCTCCGAATTTTGCATCTATTTCGGTTTCGTAAATCGATGGCAGCGAAGTCATGTTTTCGCGTGCTATCTCCAGCATTCGCTTAGCCACCTTACGGTCGGTTTCGACATTGTAGTCCTTGTAGAAATCCTCTACCCGCTCTCTCATATCCTGCTTGTCGGGTTTCTCCATTTTACTCAGTGCGAATACCACCGAAGCCGGCTGCAAGATCTCGATTGCGCTCAAGAAAGCTTCGTTCAGATATTGGCTCGTAGCCATCGATCCGCGCATCTCCTCGGCCGTACTCTTCATCCGGTCGAGCACATCCATATAACCCTCTTCGGGAAGCGTATTGGCAGCAGCCCAGGCACGGAAATCCTTCTCCTGCGCCTCCTTCTTGGCCTTGACGTTCAATTTTTCCAGGCCGAGCGACATACCGATCGAATTTTTCCAGTAGTTCGACACGCCGGCATATTTCGATGCATACTGTATGCGCACCTTGTCGCTTGCGGCCATATCCTTCTTCAGTATGTCCAGACGCTCACCGCGGATGAATATTCGCTGCGGATTTTCGATCTGGAGGGTATTGTCGATCATGTACGAAGTCATGTAACGTTCGGTCGATCCGGGGAATCCCATGATCATCGTGAAGTCATCCTCCTCGACGCCGTCGAGCGACACTTTCAGATAAGTTTCGGCGGCATAGGGAACATTTTCGGGGGAGTATTCGGCCGGACGGCCCTTCTTGTCGGCATAAACGCGGAAAACCGAGAAGTCGCACGTATGGCGGGGCCACATCCAGTTGTCGGTATCGCCGCCGAACTTTCCGATCGACGACGGCGGGGTGCCCACCAGGCGCACATCCCTGTAGGTATCTATCACGAACGCAAAATACTGGTTTCCGGCATAGAACGGCTGTATGGATATGTCTTTGCCCTTGTACTCCTTTTCGAGGCGTGTACGGAGCTCTTTGGTACGTTCATCTACGATTTTTTCATACTCCTGTTGTGAAGCTATCGAAGGCACGCCGCTCAGGACATCCTCCGTAACATCGATAATTTTTCTGATGAACCGCACGGTAAGTCCCGGTACCGGCAGTTCCTCGCTGCGCGACATGGCCCAGAAACCGTTTTTGAGGTAGTCATGTTCGACGCTGCTCAGCTGTTGGATACCACCGTAGCCGCAGTGGTAGTTTGTAAAGAGGAGTCCTTCCGGAGATACGATTTCGCCGGTGCAGCCGTTACCGAAAATCACTATGGCATCCTTGAGCGATGAGCCGTTAGCGTTGTAGATATCTTCGGCCGAGAGTTTGAGGCCTTTCTTTTTCATATCGGCGATATTGAGTTTCTGGAGGTACGGCAGCAGCCACATACCCTCATCCGCCGAGGCGCGCACGACGCCCAGCAGCGAAACCGCCAATGTCAGAACCAAAACATAGAGTCTCTTCATAAGATGTAGTTTTTTTGATTGTTACCTGGATTTGTTATTCTATTTACTTTCTATTTTTCCAATTCGATTTATAATTATTGTTTTTCTGTTTTTAATTTAAATATTTATATTTTTATTTGTTTTTAAATTAAAATTTATAACTGTTTATTATTTTTTTATTATAAATTTAAATCAAAAAAAGCAAAAATCATAATTAAAATAAAAACAAATAAACAATAAAAAACAACTATTCAGTCAATTGATACAATAGCTCCTCCGACCATATATACACCGGCCGACTACCGTTCAATCATGTTGCGGATCGAACGTTCGGCCTTGCGGCGCACCTGCTCGTCGAGCACGATCTCGGGCTTCTCGTCGCGCAATGTCGTGTATATGTTTTCGAGCGTGATCATCTTCATGTATTCGCACTCGCCGCAACCGCCGCCATCGACTTCGGCCGGTATGAACTCCTTTTCAGGATAACGGCGCTTCATCTCGTAAAGTATCCCAACCTCGGTTGCAACGATGAAACTTTTTTTGGCACTCCGGCCGCAATACGACAGAATAGCCGCCGTCGAACCCGTAAAATCAGCCTCCTCAACCACTTCGGCACGGCATTCGGGATGCGCCACCACCTCGGCATCGGGATATTTGGCTCTCATGCGACGGATCTCCTCGCGCGAAAACTTCTCATGTACATGGCACGCCCCGTCCCACAGGACCATGTTCCGGCGACCGGTCATCTTTTGCACATATGCTCCCAGGTTTTTGTCGGGTCCGAAAATTACAGGTTTGTCGGCCGGAATCGACCGTACAATATCCAGAGCATTTGACGAGGTACAGCAAATATCCGACAGTGCCTTGACCTCGACCGAGGTGTTGACATACGATACCACGGTATGGTCCGGATACTTTTCGCGGAATCGAGCGAAGCGGTCGGCGGGGCACGATTCGGCGAGCGAGCAACCGGCTTCGGGGACCGGGATTAGGACTTTGCGGTCGGGACAGAGGACCTTGGCCGTTTCTGCCATGAAGTGCACGCCGGCAAAGAGTATGATATCGGCCTTGGTCGAGGCGGCCTGCTGCGAGAGGGCCAGCGAATCGCCAAGCAGATCGGCCACCTGCTGCACTTCGGCCGTTGTATAGTAATGCGCCATGATGATGGCGTTTTTCTCCTTTTTGAGCTCTTCTATCTTTTTTACGATCGGGTTTTCGGACATCTTTTTTTGATTTTTAATATTTGGTTTTAAAATTTGAATTAAAAAATGATTAAAAAAAGAATAAGAAATAAAGCTGTTGAAAGTGTCGATAAAAAATTCATAGGGTTTGATTTAATGTTTATCAAAACTTGTCAACACTCTTGCATTCATTTTATCTCATTTTTATTCAAATATTTAGGTTTGTTTTTAACAACTGTTTAAATGGTTTGTTTACATTGTCAACACCGCTTTTTTGACGGCTTGCACGGTTGATTGTTCTTTTGAAAACCGCTGAACTCTTTTCAATACTTTTTGCTTGCATTTTTCTGAGTCTCGTTTACACGCACTCTTCTTTGGATTTGCAATAGCCGACCCTCGAAAAACATTCAAAAAATATCAAACTTTTATTCCCGATTTTATCAACAGTGCTTCGCGCTCCTGCGGCGTTTTAACGAAACTTATCGACAATCTTTCCCGCAATGTCACGGTAGTATTTCTCGACGTTCGGATCTACCTGTACAGCCGGCTGGCCGCTCTCCGAACCATCCATAATCGACTGTATGATAGGTATCTCTCCCAGAAAATCGACCCCTTCGCGTTCGGCCAGCGCCTTGGCGCCGCCGTGTCCGAAGATATAGTAGCGGTTTTCGGGCAGTTCGGCCGGCGTGAACCAGGCCATATTCTCGATGATTCCAGCCACGGGAATTTCGATCTTGTCGGCCCGGAACATTACTATCCCGCGCAGCACATCGGCAACGGCCACCTGCTGCGGAGTTGAGACTATGACCGCACAGTCGATCTTCAGCTCCGAGATAACGCTCAGATGTACGTCTCCGGTTCCGGGAGGCAGGTCGATGAGCAGGAAATCGAGTTTTCCCCACAGGGTCTGGTGTATCATCTGCTTGAGGGCGTTGTTTGCCATCGGGCCGCGCCACACGAGGGCATCCGAATCGCCGATGAAGAAGCCTATCGACATGATCTTGATACCGGCTTTGTCGGCAGGTATGATGTAGTCGACATTATCTCTCTGCACGGCCTCGGGAACATACCCTTCGAGTCCGAAGAGTTTTGGCTGCGAGGGACCGTATATGTCGGCATCGAGAATTCCGACATTGTAACCCATGTTTCGGAGCGTTACGGCGAGGTTTGCCGTGACGGTCGATTTTCCTACGCCACCCTTTCCGGAAGCTATTGCAATGATCTTGTCGATATCTTCGGCAGCTGATCGCATCTGCGGTTTGGGCTGCTGCGGCCGGGCCTCGGTTATGATCACCGTACAGTCATCGGCCCGGGAGCCGAAACGCTCCCGCAGGAGCTCTTCAATACGGTTTTTGATCTTGACGGCAAATGGGTCGCGGGCCTTCGGGAAGGCGAGTTTTACGATCGACTTTCCATTCTCCAGGGTAGATGTTGTGGCTATTCCCGAAGCAACTATATTTTGACCCGTTTCCGGGTGTACCACTTCGGACAGGATAGCCGATATCTGTTTTTCGTCCATTGTTAAAAAAGTATTCAATAAGTTTGTTGATAACCCGCTTTTTTGGTTATCTAATATCATACAAATATACGAAAAGTCGTATTTAAAAAATCAAAACACCTCCGGCTTTTTGGTTTAACGGCAGCCATATTGTCTGAAACTGGGTCTGATTGTTTTTGTTTTTCTTCGTTTTTTGGCTGCTGTCGGTTGATTCGGCCGAGTCGTATATATCGGGTTCGCAGGTGGTTTTACGCTACGAAGAGTTAAATATATCAGTAGAACAGTCCCTTGTTTGCAAACATTGCGAATCCGAAGTTGAACGATATGAACCAGTTGCTGCGTTGCCGCGAGTCGTATTTCGAGAGTGAGAGGCTTACGGGGCCGATTCGTGACTGGTATACGAGCGAGGCATCGAAAATATATCTGAGGCGTTCGCTCGACGGGATACGGCTGTCGTGTTCGGGATAGAACATGTACCCGCTCATTCTGAGGTAGAAGTTGGGTGAGAACTCTATAATGGGAATGATACCTACTCCGAGGAATGTATCGGCGCGGTATTCATCCATGTATACGATATGGCTGTGGGGGGTTGGGGTGAATGCCGGTGCAGTCATGTTTGACGAGAATGGGTTTGAGAAGTCGGGGTGTGACGATACGACGGCATCGATCAGGTATCCGAACGAGAACCACTTTATGGCGGGGAGTTCGAAATACTGTTCTCGGGTGAATCGAGCCCCGACCCAACTGCGTTTTTCGCTGCTGCGCCTCATTTCGAGATATACGCCGCTGGTGCCGGGGTTGTAGCGGTCGGTACCGGAGACGCCGATCAGTGATAGGGTCTGTTTGAGACCGCGGTTCGGATACATCAGACGGTTGAGGCTGCTGCGTTCGTATGCGAGACGTCCGGCCACGAACGGGAACGATGTTTTGTCGAAACTGTCGTCGCTCGTAAGCCCCTCGATCTGGAAATATCGGAATATGTCATATCCGAGATTCATGCGCAGCGTGAGGGCAGATTTTCTGGATAGGGGCATTCCGAGAGCGACGGTTGCATAGGTGTCCACGCTCTTGGCATATGTGAGGTTTCGGTAGTTTGTGAGCGAACCGTTGTTGTTCTGGTAGTAGTTCAGGAAAGTGAAGTTTCCGGAGAAGTCGAAGAATACGGGCCTTCGGAATGAGAACTCGATCCTTCCGCCCAGATTCATGAACATGTGCATCGGGCTGAGGTATACGTTTGTGAAATAGGTATTTGCGGTACGGCCGATATTCTTGTACTCGAAACCTATATATGCCTGGTTGAGGGCGGTCGACGAGATGTTTCCGCCGAACATTATCTTGTAGTTTGACTTGGTCGAGAGCTTCATGTCGATTGCGAACCGGCCTGTCGAATCCTTGTATTCGACTTCGGGATAATCGGCCGCAATATCTCCGTCGGAGAGAATTTTGAGGTACTCCTCCTGCAGCTGGTCGAAACCGTAGATTGTTGGTTGCTGATTGCGGCCGGGGCGGTCGAGTTTCATGTAGTCGCGGATATACTCCTCCTGCGGCTGCTTCATTCCGTCGATGTTGTATTCGTCGAAGAGCAGCTGCGGGCACCGGTTTCTGAAAGCCTTGCGTTTTTCGGCCATCTCCTGCTCCGATATGCGGCGTGTTATCCGCTCCTTGATCTGCGGCATTGCGGCCATGGCATCCTTGTACCCGCACTCGATGATGTAGTCGGCCTTCTGGAAGTCGAACATCGAGACGTCGTTTGTGAACGGGCGTTCGATCATTACGCTCCGACCCTCCGGGAGGTTGTAGTCCGTTGGGTTCATTATCAGGGCGAAAGCCTGGTCCATGAGGTTCTCCTCGTCGGGGATTGTCGAACCGTCGGTGCATTTGCTTCCGAGGAAGAAGTCGGGATGGAACTCCTCCTCGAGGGATTTCCAGGGGAAGTTGTCATATATGCCGCCGTCGTATAGGAGCATGGAGTCGATCCGGACGGGTTTGAAGACCATCGGTATGGACATTGACGAACGGATAGCCTTTCCGAGGTCGCCGTTTCGGAATACGACGGCTTTTCGGCCTACCATGTCTGCCGCGACGCAGCGGAATGGAACCATTAGCCGGTCGAAGTTACCGTTGCATGCGACGGTTGCCGGGGCGAAATATCCGACGAACGCCATGTCGATCTGATTTGACGAAATGAGCGACAGTGGGAGCTGTATACCGCCGTTTGACGAGGCCTGTTGCCTGGGCGTGTTTTTGCGGATATTTTTCAATGAGTCTCGTTCATGCCGCGAAGAGTTGAGGCGTATTGATATCATTGCGGCATTCGGCTGCATGTGTTTGTAATACAGCTTGTAACGGTCGTCGATATGGCCCGACATCCACTCCATGACCTGTCCCGAGCGGCATATTTCGGCCATTTCGTCGGGGGAGTATCCGGCGGCATACATACCGGCGATGATTGCCCCCATGGATGTTCCGGCGACATAGTCGATCGGGATGCCGTTGTTTTCGAGGGCTTTTATTACGCCTATGTGGTAAAGGCCCTTTGCTCCACCACCGCTGAGCACCAGTCCGACCTTCTGGGCGGAGAGAGGGGTGTTTGCGGCCATAAAGAGGAGCAGAATCGCGGCGAGTTTGTATTTCATATCCAAAATATTGTTAACTTTGCAGATTAGGAGTTGATCCGAATCATCATAGTACTAACGTATTTTTTGCAAAAATAGGTAAAATGATAGAGAAAATAAATGATTTGCTGGAGCGTGTCGAGAACTTCAACTCGAAAGTTTCGGACGATATCGAGGCATTCAGAATCAAGGTTCTGGGCAAGAAGGGCGAACTGAATCGTCTGATGGAGGAGTTCAAGAGCGTTGCGCCGGAACAGAAACGGGAGTTGGGGCAGCGGCTGAACCTGCTGAAGAGCAAGGCATTGGAGCGGATCAACGAGCTGAAGGCTCAGGCCGAGGCGGAGTTGGCGGACAGCCGTTCCGCGATTGACGACATGACGCGTCCCGGTACGGCCGAACAGCTTGGGACACGTCACCCGCTGTCGCTGGTGCGCAACCAGATCTGCGAGATCTTTTCGCGGCTGGGCTATACGATCGCCGAGGGGCCCGAGATCGAGGATGACTGGCATGTCTTTTCGGCGCTGAATTTCCCGCTGGAGCATCCGGCGCGCGACATGCAGGATACGTTCTTCATCGAGAAGAATCCCGACATACTGCTTCGCACGCATACTTCGTCGATTCAGGTCCGGACGATGGAGCATCAGCGTCCGCCGATTCGGGTAGTCTGCCCGGGCCGTGTGTTCCGCAACGAGGCCATCTCCTACCGTGCACACTGCATCTTCCATCAGGTTGAGGGACTTTACGTTGACCGCAACGTCTCGTTTGCCGACCTGAAGCAGTCGATTCTCTATTTTGCCAAGGAGATGTTCGGCGAACACGCCACAATACGTATGCGACCCTCCTATTTCCCGTTTACCGAACCTTCAGCCGAGGTTGACGTATCGTGCAACCTGTGCGGCGGCAAGGGCTGCAACGTCTGCAAGGGAACGGGCTGGCTGGAGATCATGGGCTGCGGCATGGTGGATCCGAACGTGTTGCGGGCCTGCAATATCGATCCTGACGAATACAGCGGTTTCGCATTCGGCATGGGCGTGGAACGTATCGCGATGTTGAAGTACGGGGTGAAGGATCTGCGCCTCTATTTCGAGAACGATGTACGCTTCCTGCGTCAGTTCGAGACGGCAGGATTTTAGACCGTAGTGTTTTGGCCGGGCGCGGCTTGTCCGGCGAATAGTGATATCGGGTTATGAGAATTTCCGAATTGTTGAGGATCGGAGCGGTATTTGCCGTTGCGGCATCGATTTTTTGCAGTGCGCCCTCTCGGCTGCGTGCCGGGGGCAGCGGGGCGGCATGCGGTGTTGCGGCGAATGCGAATCCGATCAATATTGTCGGCCTCAGGGACTCGATGCGCAGCGATTCAGGGAAACAGGTTCCGCCGTCGGATTATCCGGCAGATGCCGAGGCGACATGGTACTTTGTCGAGGGGCTGAAGAGGTCATATATCGATGGTGATACGGCCCTGGCGGCCTATTATTTCCGGCAGGCGCTGGCGGCCGATTCGATGCATGCCGCTGCGGCTTTCGAACTGGCTGCGCTGTTGCAGTACACCTCGGCCGATGCTGCCGAACCCTTTGCAGAGCGTGCCGTTGAGTTGGATTCGACCAATTCGTGGTACGTGATGCAGCTGGGGCGCATCAAGGTGATGCGTGAGGAGTATGATTCGGCGCTGGTCATCTACCGGCATCTGGTTAACAGCCACAGTGAATATCCGGAAAATTACCGTATTCTTGCGGCGCTGTACGAACAGCGTGAGCAGCCCTTTTCGGCGATAGCGATCCTGGATTCCGCAGAGCGTCGCTTCGGCGTAGGCGAGCCGATCTCGTCATACAAGCGGCAGTTGTTGATATCTACGGGCCAGTACGACGAGGCGTTGAAGCAGTCGACGGCATTGATCGAGGCCAATCCGTACAGCGTACGCAACTATCTTCTGGCGGCCGAGCTGTATATCTATCTGAAGCAGGATTCGTTGGCCAAGAAGTGTTACGACAAGGCATTCGAGATCGATTCGACGGATACGGACCTTCTGATGGCATTGAGCGACTACTACAACAGCCATGGCGACATTTCGAATTACATGCGTACGATGGAGGGGTTGTTTGCGGGAGATGGCCTGCCGCTCGATCGCAAGATGAGCATATGCCGGCGGATGATGTCCGACAGGAGTTTCTACGGGAAGAACTACTGGGGTGTGAACGGTTTGATAGCGCGGTTGCTGACCCGTTATCCTGAGAGTTATGACGTTATGGAGCTCTATGCCGACCATTTGTTGGCCGGGGGCGAGGTCGACCAGGCGCTGGTGCTTTACAAGGCGCATGTTTACGATTCGGTTCCGCGGATCAATACCTTCAATGTGATTCTGGACCTTGAGAGCTATCAGGGCCGTGCCGATTCGGTCGAAAAGTATACGGCCCTGGCGATGAAACTCTTTCCTGACAATGCCGAACTCTACCTTCGGCGAGGGACCTACTACTTCATGCAGAAGGATTACGCTTCGGCGCGGAAGGCCCTTAAGCAGGCCGTGAGGAAGATCAGGGGGGACTCGTTGCTGAGTGTGACATATTCCCTTTTGGGAGACAGCTATATGCAGGAGGAGGAGTACAAGCCGGCGGTACGCTATTATGAGGAGGCGATCGAGGCGGATCCGGATAACCATATGGCGCTGAACAATTTTGCATACAGTATGTGCGAATTGGGGCAGCAGCTCGAACGGGCTCTGGCCATGAGCCGTCGGGCCAATGAACTCAACCGGAATGAGGCGAGCTATCTCGATACCGAGGCATGGATACTCTATAAATTGCATCGTTACGAGGAGGCGCGGACCATCATGCGTCAGGCGATCATGTATGACCGGTCGGGGGACAGCGTACTGTTGCTGCACTACGGCGACATTCTTTACGCCTTGGGCGAGGAATTCATGGCCAAGGTCTATTGGGAGAAGGCAGCCGATGCGGGGTTCGATCGGCAGGCGATAGAAGCCCGTTTGAACAAGTTGAAGGATAGGTAAATTATGCGCAACACCAGACTTATATTGATTTTGGCGAGCATGGCGGTGCTGTTCTGCTTGTCGGTTTCGGACCATTCGGCATCGGCGCAGACGCGCAGCCAGATCGAAAAGAACATTGCTGCTCTGAACGAGCAGATCGCCCAATACGAGAAGCAGATCAATTCGATCCGCAGCGACAAGAAATCGGCGCAGATGCAGGTGAACAAGCTTTCGAACCTGATCAGCAAGCGCCGCAAGCTTCTCAGTGAGGTGAACTCGCAGATGGCGATGATCAATACCAATATCGGAGCACTGACGCTTCAGGTGGAGACACTGGAGAAGCAGAAGGAGCGGTTGCGCGGGGAGTATGCCGAGATGGTACGCGTCGCCTACCGCAACTATCGTCAATACAATTTTCTGACCTATCTGTTTTCGGCAGCGGACTTCAATTCGGCGACCCGTCGCATAGCGGCGCTGAGGTTGGTCAACAAGGCCAGGGAGCGGAAGGTTGTAGAGTTGGACTCGCTGCAACGCACGTTGGACGAGTCGATTACGGTGTTGGATGCGGAGAAGGCCGACCTTGCGAGTACGCGATCCAAGTACAATTCGGAGTTGAACAAGTTGTCGGCCGACGAGCGTTCGTATAAGAAACAGGTGAGTCAGTTGAGTGCCCGGGAGAAGAAGGTGCTGAAGGCTCAGCAGGAGCAGCAGCGGGAACTTGAACGGTTGGTCAATGCGACGCGTCAGAGCAAGGGAGGCTCGACCATTGGCGGCAACATCAAGGATAATCGCGGTCGCTTGCCGATACCGGTTTCCGGCGGGCGCCTGAAGCGCAACGGCAACGACATAGCGGAGATTACCGGTTCGAAGGGAGCGGCGGTGACGGCGGCATTCAACGGAGAGGTTATGCAGGTTACGTATAACCGCAATCTGAAATCCTACATCGTACTGATCGGCCACGGCAACTACTTTACGACCTATTCGAACATGGCGACGGCTACGGTTCGCGAGGGACAGAAGGTTTCGGTCGGGCAGACCATAGGAACGGTTGGACGGAGTGTTGATTCGGCGGGCAAGACCGAATACAAGCTTGTTTTCGGCATCTTCTCGCCCAACGGTGAGACCTTGCCGGCGGACGAGTGGTTGCGACATTGATCGGTTTTGGAGAGGCGGCGGGATCGCACTGCGCCTGGAATCGAGGGTTTGTACCCGGCACGTTTACTGCATCGTCGTCATGCAATGTTGTCTGCGGGAGGCACGGAGGTCGGTTATTTATATAAGGAATAAGAGTTAATCTAATGGCAATCAGATATTTCAATGACGATACGACGTATCGCCTGCCCCATAAGAGGCTGACCTCGCGATGGTTGGTGTCATGTGCCGGAGAGGAGGGCTGTCACATCGGTGACATCTCGTATGTATTCTGTTCGTCGGAGCGGCTGTTGGAGATCAACCGGCAGTTTCTCGGGCATGACTATTTTACGGATGTGATTACGTTCGACGACAGCGATCTCGAGGATACACGTACCCTGAACGGTGAGATATATATCGATACGGCGACTGTTGCGGATAATGCGAAGCGTTATGGCTCGACGGCATTGATGGAGATGCGACGGGTTATTGTTCACGGTTTGCTTCACCTGTGCGGCCACGGCGACAAGACTCCGCCGGAGGAGAAACGCATGCATGAACTTGAGGACCATTATCTTCAACATTGGGATGAGCTATGAGGACGGAATATGATGTAATCGTTGTTGGTGGCGGCCATGCGGGATGCGAAGCTGCCTCGGCGGCGGCTAATCTCGGGTCGCGGACGCTGTTGATAACGATGGACATGACCAAATTTGCCTCGATGTCGTGCAATCCGGCGGTAGGCGGTGTCGCCAAGGGTCAGATCGTGCGCGAGATAGATGCACTTGGCGGACAGATGGGCCGGATTACGGACCTGACGACGATCCAGTTCCGGATGCTCAACCTGTCGAAGGGGGCGGCTATGTGGAGTCCCCGGGCTCAGTGCGACAAGAGTGCCTTTTCGGCCGAATGGCGGCGCACGTTGGAGAATACCCCCAATCTTTACTTGTGGCAGGACAGTGTTGTTTCATTGCTTGTGGATGGCGCTGACAATACGTCAGCGGGAGTCTCTTCGGAATCCGGTCATGGCGGCAGACCTCGTATAACGGGCGTAAAGACGCAGTTTGGGGTCGAATTTCGCGCTTCGGCGGTTGTCCTGACTGCAGGTACCTTTCTGGATGGTGTGATGCATTGCGGGCTTAACAGGGCCTCTGGCGGGCGTGCCGGCGATGCAGCCTCGTACGGCCTGAGCGGACAGTTGCGGGAGTTGGGTTTCGAGGTTGATCGGATGAAGACCGGAACACCGGTTCGGATCGACGGCCGTACGATAGATTTCGATGCGCTTGAACCGCAATATGGCGACGAAAATCCGGCAAAGTTCTCGTTTATAACTGATACACAGCCTGTTAATGATCAATTACCGTGTTATTTGGTCTATACCTCTCGGGAGGTGCATGATGTTTTGCGGAGCGGTTTCGACCGTTCACCTCTCTTTACGGGGGTGATACACGGCCGCGGACCGCGTTATTGTCCGAGTATCGAGGACAAGTTGCGGACCTTTGCCGACAAGGATGCCCATCAGCTGTTTCTGGAGCCCGAGGGCCGTACGACACATGAATACTATCTGAACGGTTTCTCGTCGTCATTGCCGTGGGAGGTTCAGGCTGAGGCTCTGAGCAGGATCCGCGGGCTGGAGCATGCCCATATCTACCGACCGGGTTATGCTATCGAATATGATTATTTTCCTCCGACACAGTTGACGCACTCGCTTGAGACGAAACTTGTCGAAGGCTTGTTCTTTGCCGGACAGGTAAACGGCACGACTGGCTACGAAGAGGCTGCAGCCCAGGGGCTTATGGCAGGCATTAATGCGCATCTCAAGTTGAAGGGCGAGGAGCCTCTTGTTTTGCGCCGTGATGAGGCCTATATTGGAGTACTGATCGATGATCTTGTGACCAAGGGAGTCGACGAGCCGTACCGCATGTTCACGAGTCGCGCCGAGCACCGGATTCTTCTGCGGCAGGATAATGCCGATCTGCGATTGACACCGATCGGGCATCGGATTGGACTGGCGTCGGATCGTCGGATGGAGCTTTGTGAACGCAAGTCGCTGCAGGTTGAAAAACTTATCGGATTTTTGCGTCGGCAGAGTGTTGCTGCAAAAGATTTGGATAATTATCTTGAATCTGTTGGTGCGGTTCGTATGACACAGGGTAAAAAACTATATGATGTCTTGTTGCGGAATAATGTAACACTGGAGGGATTGATCGCTTCCGTGCCGAAATTGGAACGGTTTATTTTGCAGGAGGAGATCGGTCGGGATGCCATAGAAGAGGCCGAAATCAGTGTAAAATATCGTGGTTATATTGAGCGGGAGCAGTACATAGCGGATAAATTACGCCGGTTGGAGAATATAGCCATTCCGGCAGGGTTCGACTACATGTCGATGCATTCGCTGACGATCGAGGCTCGGCAGAAGCTGACGAAGATTCGGCCTGCAACGATTGGTCAGGCGTCGCGCATACCTGGTGTTTCGCCGGCCGACATTAATGTGTTGTTGATATTCTTTGGACGATAAATTTTATTTTGTTTTTTATTTTTTTGATGTTTATTTTTTCTTTTATTATTAGATAAATTATATATTAAAACAAAAAAAATAAAAATTCCCAAAACAAAAAGCTTTACAGTCTCATCCAAGCCCCCCCCCAATATTATCAAGCCGCAAGCAGGTAGTGAGTGATAGATGACCTATAATCAAAAAAGGGATGTTCCACGTGGAACATCCCTTTTTGTTGTCAGCCTTGACGGCGGGTTACTCGACGATGGTACACCAGTTGTGGGTGTCCTCAATCTCGCCATACTGAATGCCTCGCAGAGTGTTGTACATCTTCTCGCATATCGGGCCGGCTGTGGTGCCGTCTCCGAATGTGTAGGTGTGTTTGGTGTCGGGATCGTATACCGAACCGATCGGAGAGATCACGGCAGCAGTGCCGCAGGCTCCGCACTCCTCGAATGTGCCAAGCTCCGAAACCTCGACTTTGCGCATCTCAACCTTCAGCCCGAGATCTGCGGCCAACTCGCGAATGCTCATGTTCGTTATCGAAGGCAATACGGAATGAGAGTTCGGTGTGATATATGTGTTGTTTTTTATGCCGAAAAAGTTGGCGGCTCCGCATTCGTCGATATATTTTCGCTCGACAGCGTCGAGGTAAAGTACATTCGAATAACCCATGTCATGTGCCTTCTCGCCCGAATAGATCGATGCGGCATAGTTTCCGCCAGCCTTGATGTGTCCGGTCCCTTTGGGAGCGGCACGGTCATGGTCGCGATCGATGATGACCTTGATGGGCTTGAAGCCGCTCTTGAAATATGGTCCTACGGGCATGACGAAAACCATGAACATGTATTCGCTTGCCGGGCCGACGCCGATCTGCGGAGATGTTCCGATGAGCAGCGGCCGCAGATAGAGCGATGCGCCGGTTCCATAGGGCGGTACAAATTCGCGATTGAGCTGGACGGCCTTTTTGCAGGCTTCGACGAACATTTCGATCGACGGTTCTGCCATGCAGAGGTAGCGGGCGGAATTTATCAGCCGTTTGGCGTTCTCCTCGACTCGGAACAGGCGGATTTTGCCATCTGCACCGCAATAGGCCTTGAGACCTTCGAAAGCCTCCTGGCTGTAGTGCAGACAGGAGGCTGCCATGTGCATTGGAATGTATTCGCTGTCCGAAACTTCGAGTTCACTCCATTTGCCGTCACGATAATATGCGCGGATATTGTAGTTGGTTTTCATGTACGTGAAACCTAACGAACCCCAATCTATTGTTTTCATAATGCGCTGATTTATAGTGTGTTTGTTGTTTTTTTGTGAAGTGGTTTGCGTCAGCCGACCTGTGATCCGTTTTTGACTTCGAACGACGGTGAGAGCAGTGCGAGCTTGCCGTCACTGTTTTCGGCCATCAGGATCATGCCGCGTGAGAGAGTACCCTTGAGTTCGCGGGCTTCGAGGTTGACGAGTACGAGAACCTGTTTGCCGACCAGCTCTTCGGGTTTATAGTATTCGGCGATTCCGGAGACGATTTCGCGGGTATCGATACCGGTGTCGATGGTCAGTTTCAGAAGTTTTTTGGTTTTGGCGACGCGCTCTGCCGCAACGATGGTCGAGACGCGTATGTCCATCTTCTGAAAATCGTCGATTGTTATCGTATCTTTCTGAGGTTCAGCCGAATGGTTTGCTGCGGCTTCGGCAGCGGCATTGGCTTCCTTGATTGCGTGCAACTTGTTGACCTGCGCCTCTACGACCTGGTCTTCGATCTTTTCGAAGAGCAGTACGGGTTTGCCTATTGCGTGTCCGGCGGGGAGGATGTCGCTGTTGCCGATCTGCTCCCAGGAGATTGCCGGCACCTGCAGCATGTCGAGCATCTTGGCGGAGGTGAACGGCATGAACGGTTCGATTGCCGGAACGAGTTGGGCGGTGATCTGCAATGCGATATTCAGAATGGTTTTTACGCGTTCCGGGTCGGTTTTGATGACCTTCCAGGGTTCGGTATCGGCGAGATACTTGTTTCCGAGGCGGGCGATATTCATAGCCTCCTTTAGGGCGTCGCGGAATCGGAAGTTTTCGATATCCGATTCGAGGGCCTTGCGGATACGCGGTAGTTCGTCGAGTGTCTGGCGGTCATATTCGGTCAGTTGGCCGGCAGCCGGGACTTTGCCGTTGAAGTATTTGTGGGTAAGCACCAGGGCGCGGTTGACGAAGTTGCCGAGTATGGCCACGAGTTCGTTGTTGTTGCGGGTCTGGAAGTCCTTCCACGTGAAGTCGTTATCCTTTGTTTCGGGGGCGTTTGCGCAGAGCACGTATCTCAGGACATCCTCCTTCCCGGGGAATTCGTCGAGATATTCGTGAAGCCAGACGGCCCAGTTCCGCGATGTGGAGATCTTGTCTCCCTCGAGGTTCAGGAATTCGTTTGCGGGGACGTTTTCGGGCAGGATATATCCGCCGTGGGCACGCAGCATCGACGGGAAGACGATGCAGTGGAATACGATATTGTCCTTTCCGATGAAGTGCACCATCTTTGTTTCAGGGTCTTTCCAATACTTTTCCCAGTCGGGTGTAAGGTCTTTTGTGGCCGATATGTATCCGATAGGGGCATCGAACCACACATAGAGGACCTTGCCTTTGGCACCTTCGACTGGAACGGGAATGCCCCAGTCGAGGTCACGGCTGACGGCGCGGGGCTGGAGGCCCTGGTCGAGCCAGCTTTTGCACTGTCCGTACACGTTAGGTTTCCACTCCTTGTGGTCTTCAAGAATCCATTTACGCAGGAATGGTTCGTGCTTGTCGAGCGGCAGGTACCAGTGACGGGTCTCGCGCATGACGAGTTTCGAACCCGAGATAGCGCTTTTCGGGTCGATCAGGTCGGTAGCATTGAGTGTCGATCCGCACTTTTCGCACTGGTCTCCGTATGCGCGTTCGTACCCGCACTTGGGGCATGTGCCTACGATATATCGGTCGGCGAGGAATGTTTTGGCCTCCTCGTCATAGTATTGCATTGAGGTTGCTTCGGTGAACTCACCCTTGTCGTAGAGGGTGCGGAAGAAGTCCGAAGCGGTTTTGGCATGAGTCGGGGATGTCGTGCGGGAGTATATGTCGAACGACATTCCGAGGCGTTCGAACGATGATTTGATCAGTGCGTGATATTTGTCGACGATAACCTGCGGCGATACGCCCTCTTTGCGGGCCTTAATGGTTATAGGTACTCCGTGTTCATCGCTTCCGCAGACCGAAATTACATCGGCGCCGCGTTGGCGGAGGTAACGCACGTATATGTCTGAAGGGATATATACTCCGGCCAGGTGGCCTATATGTACCGGGCCGTTTGCGTATGGCAGGGCCGAAGTGACGAGATATCGTTTGAACTCCTTTTTCATCTTGATGGTATATATGCTGATTTAAAGGGCAAAGTTACTAAATAAATTGTTAGGATGCAGTTGGGATGATGATTTTTTGGCAATAAAAGGGCTGGCCGCACGCTGATGAGCGGCTTTTCATGCGTGGGTTTGTTGCGAAGGGGCGTTTCAGCCGTTGTAGTCGACGATTATTATCTCGTCGTCGGAGAAGAAACGGGCGGCTTCGATTGCGGCATTTTCGTCGCTGTCGGAAGCATGGATGGCATTGTGCTGGACATCCTCACCGTACAGGCGCCGGATGGTCCCTTCGGCGGCCTTTGCGGGGTCGGTGTTTCCTACTACGCGGCGGAGTTCGGCGACGGCATTTTCGCGTTCGAGAACGGCCACGACGATCGGGCCGGATGTCATGAAATCGACCAGCGACGGGAAGAAAGGTTTTCCGCGGTGCACGTCATAGAATTTTTCGGCCTGGTTTCTCGAAAGGCAGATATATTTCATCGCACGGATCTTGAAACCTTCACGGATGAGATGGTCGATTATTTTGCCGGTATTTCCGGCGCCGACGGCATTGGGCTTGATGATGGTAAATGTACGGTTATTCATATTATGAATTGTTTTTCAGATGTTTTCAGATTGTAAAAGCGGCAGTTTCAGTGCCGCCGCCCGAATCAGTCGCGGTTGATGTGAGCGGCATACGTCTCCCAACGCTCGATAACCGTTTTGAAGTCATCGGGCAGCTCGCTGTTGAAGCAGATCTGCTTGCCGGTCGAGGGGTGTATGAACCCGAGTGTTCGGGCATGCAGGGCATGTCGGGGCATTATGGCGAAACAGTTTTCGATGAATTGCCTGTATTTCGAGAATGTGGTACCCTTGAGTATGCGGTCTCCGCCATATCGTTCGTCGTTGAAAAGCGGGTGCCCGATATGCTCCATGTGGACTCGGATCTGATGGGTGCGACCGGTTTCGAGCTGGCATTCGATCAGTGTGACATATCCGAATCGTTTGAGTACACGCCAGTGTGTTACGGCATGTTTGCCTTCGGAGCCGTCGGGGTATACGGCCATCTTGAGACGGTCGCTTCGGCTTCGGCCGATATTTCCGACAATTGTACCCTGGTCCTGGTCGAAATTCCCCCAGACCAGAGCGGTATATTGCCGGATAATGGTGTGGTCGAAGAACTGTTTTGCCAGGCGGGCGTGAGCGAGTTCATTTTTGGCGACCACGAGCAGTCCGGAGGTATTCTTGTCGATACGGTGGATGAGTCCGGCCCGCATGTCTCCCTGCTGGAATAGCGGGGTATTCTGCAGGTAGTATGTCAGGGCGTTGACCAGCGTTCCGCTGTAATTCCCGTGACCGGGGTGCACAACCATTCCAGCCGGTTTGTTGACTATTATTATGTCGTTGTCCTCGTAGACGATATCGAGCGGGATATTTTCGGGAATGATTTCGACCTCATGTTTCGGGTATGGCATGACGATCGATATCCGGTCGAGGGGTTTGACGCGGTAGTTCGATTTTACGGGGCGGCCGTTTACGAGGATATTTCCGTTGTCGGCGGCGGTCTGCAGGCGGTTTCGCGAACAGTGCTCCATGCGTACGGTGAGGTATTTGTCGATACGCATCATGGCCTGTCCGCGGTCGACCGTCAGAGCGAAATGTTCGTACAGTTCGTCGTTCTGGTCGCTGCCGTCAGTCTCCTCATCGAGCAATATGTCGTCGTCATCGATCTCTGCCATAAGGCCGGAACTTGTCTGGTTGGAATTTGGTGTAATCGTCAGTCGAAGAAAGTCTCTTCGTCGTCGGTCGTTGTGGGACTGTCGGAGAGTTGGTCGGAGTCGGGTTGAGCATCCAGTTCGGCCTGTTTCCGGGCCGCCTCGATCACCATGAGCGAATCGGTTATCTGGGTTCTGCGCAGCTGGTTTTCAGCCTCGGCCTGGCGGGCCTTCCTGTCGGATAGCGAACTCTCCTTGTCTATTTTGTCGTGATCGAGCGTAAGCCGCAGGTCGACCCTTTGGCCGAGAGTCAGGATCTTGTTCTGGCCGGGGGACTGGAAATATACTCTGGCATCCTTTCGGTCGAGTACGCCTATCTCCTTGTCGAAATCAACGTTCCCGACATTGAGACCGACCTCCCAGAGGCGGCTTTTGGCCTCTTTTAGGGGGAATCCTATCACTTTCGGGACCGATACGGCGGCCTCTTCAGGGGCGATTCCGACTACGAGCGTAATTCCCGATCCGGCTTCTATTTCGAGGTTGTCGTTTTTGGAGATTACGCGGTCATGGAAACGCTCCTCGAGGACATAGTTTGTTGCCATGTCGGGCCGGTATATCAGTTCGGCTATTTCGAGTCCGGCTACTTCGAGGTTGTTTTTTGCCTGGCGGAGCGAATATCCTGTCACGTATGGGACCGCCACCTTACGCTGTGCGAAAGAGTTGATGGTGACATATACCTTTCGGCCGGGTTTTACGTCGACCTGAGGTTTTGGGTTCTGTTCGAGGACGATTCCGCCGTCGTAGACGGGTACGTAGAGCGAATCGTTCACGATGATTTCGAGTTTGTGTTTTTTGGCCATGTGCATGGCGTCGCCGATTGTGACGCCGGTGAAGTCCGGGACCTGGCAGCGGGCTCCGTGACGGGTTCCGAGCTGCATGAGATAGTGTGCGGCGACGAGGATTACGATCACCGTGAGGATGATCTTGACCAGGGCCGAGAGCAGCGGCGAGTTGTGGATTGCTGAGTATATTTTCTTGAGCATGGTTTGGGGTATGTTTCGTAACAGTGATTCGTTTTGTTTGTATTTTCCAGTCTTCAGGGGGTTATTTTGGAGCGTTTCGGTACAGGAATACGGCAATGACAAGGTATATTAGGTTTGGGATCCAGACCGAGAATCCGGCGGGCAGGACCCCGCTCTTTGCAAACTCTTCGAAGAACCTGCCGAAGAGGATGTATGAGAAACAGAGAGTTATACCGATTCCGATATGGAGGCCGGTACCGCCCCGGACCTTTCGTGAAGAGAGCGAAACGCCGATCAGAGTCAGTATGAATGTCGATATCGGGTATGCGTAACGGGTATGTCGTTCGACCTCGAACAGTCCGATCATGTCGGAACCCTTTTCGCGCTGTTGGCGGATGAAGTGGTTCAGCTCGCCGATTTTCATGGTTTTGATCAGTTCGTTGACGCGGCCCAGTTCCGTAGCGTCGAGGTTGATCAGGGTATCGAGGTTTCGGTGCTGGGTGAATCGTTCGTTGTGGAGCGAATCGAACTCGCGGGTGGTATATCTGTCGGCGGTCCAGTGTTTTGTTTCGGGGTCGAACTTGACTTCGGCAGCTTCGAGCGAGGCGACCATTTCGTTCCCGTCGAAGTGCTCGAGGGCAAAGAACGAAGCGCGTTGCGAAGTGCCGGAGTAACCTCTGATGTATGCGAATACGCCGGGTTCGATCTGCCGGTATATATGCCTGTCGTACTGGATGTTCTGGCGCTTCTTGATATACTTGGCCTCGAATGCGACCTGTTTTGTGTTTGTGACCGGGATGACGAACAGGTTGAGCACGAGTGACAATGTGGCGATGATAGTTGCGCCGATGAAGTATGGCCACATTAGACGCAGGAAACTGACACCGCTTGACAGTATGGCTGTTATTTCGGTCTGGTAGGCCATTTTTGAGGTGAAGAAAATGACGGCAATGAAAGTGAACAGACCGCTGAACTTGTTTATGAAGAACGGGATGAAGTTGGCGTAGTATTGCAACAGGATGGCCTTGAGGGGGGCCTTGAGTTCGAAGAAGTCGTCGGCATGCTCGGCCCAGTCGACCACCACCACGATCACGATGATCAGAGCAATGGCGAAAAAGTACGTTCCGAGGAACTTACGGATTATGTATCGGTCGAGTATTTTGAGCCCTGGGTTTTTCATGGGGGGATAGATCAGAGACGTTTGGCTAATTTTGCGACCATCATTTGTTTCCACTCTGCGAACGAGCCGTCGGCGATATGTTCGCGGGCCTGTTCCACGAGCTGCAGGTAGAATGCGACGTTATGCAGCGACGCGATCTGAGCGGCGAGCATTTCGCCGGCGATAGTCAGATGGCGGAGGTATGCTTTGGAGTAAGTATGGTCGACGAAACTTGTTCCGTTTGGGTCGATCGGCGAGAAGTCTTCGCGCCACTTGAGGTTTCGGATGTTGATAATTCCTTCCGAGGTGAATAGCATACCGTTGCGGCCGTTTCGGGTAGGCATTACGCAGTCGAACATGTCGACGCCGCGGTCGATTGCCTCGAGGATGTTTACGGGAGTCCCGACGCCCATGAGGTATCTTGGGCGGTCTTTTGGGAGGATAGCGTTTACGACCTCGATCATACGGTACATGACATCGGTCGGTTCTCCGACGGCGAGGCCTCCGATAGCATACCCTTCGGCATCGAACTGCATTGCGAAGCGAGCGGCCTGTTCACGCAGGTCGGCGTATGCGCAACCCTGAACGATCGGGAATAGGGTTTGGGAATGTCCGTATTTAGGCTGAGTCTGGTTGAATCGGTTGAAGCACCGTTCGAGCCAACGCTGTGTGAGAGCGAGCGATTTTGCGGCATACTCTTTCGGGGCGTCGCCGGGGGGACATTCGTCGAAAGCCATCATTATGTCGGCACCGATCGTGCGTTCGATATCCATCACCTTTTCCGGGGTGAAGAGGTGTTTCGACCCGTCGATATGCGAAGCGAAACGGCAACCCTCTTCGGTGAGTTTTCGGCATGCGGCGAGTGAGAATACCTGGAACCCGCCGCTGTCGGTGAGCATTGGGCCGTCCCACGACGAGAATCGGTGTACGCCTCCGGCCTCTTCGAGGACATCCATTCCTGGGCGGAGATATAGGTGGTATGTATTGGCGAGAATAATCTTGGCATGGGCATCGTCGCGGAGGTCGCGATGGAATATGCCCTTAACACCGGCGGCGGTGCCGACGGGCATGAAAATGGGTGTCGGAATAGTTCCGTGGTCGGTTTTGATAGACCCGACGCGGGCGTTTGAGCCGGCTGTTGTATGTAGTACCTCGAATTTCATTTGGAACAAAGGTACATAAATTTATTGAATAGTCGAATATGGGGGCATGATTTTGCGCCGGGCGGCGATTTGCGTCAAAGGGGTTTGCGAATTTACGGCGGAGGGGTCGAAGGCAGATTTTTTTTAGTATCTTTGCTTTTCGTATAGAAGCATTTTGGAAAGGATGGATTTTTTTACGAATGTAGTCGGGTCGTACGGATATGACGGCCTTGCGCTTATAGTGTTGTTGCTGCTTTTTTTCGGGATACAAGTCTACTACTATGGGGTTGTTTACCGCCGTATTCCGCGTTACAGGATCAACATGCTTCCGGTTCGGCGTGAATCGGAACCGCCGGTCTCGGTGGTTATCGTGACCCAGGAAGACATGCAGTTTGTCGAGGAGCGGCTGCCGATGTTTCTTACGCAGGATTACTCCGATTACGAAGTGGTTCTGGTTTATGTCGGTTCGAACGAGGATTTCCTGATCGAACTGAGTCAGGTCGAACTCCGTTATCCTCGGCTTCGGGTGATCACGATCCGTCAGCAGACGCGGTTTCCGATCTCGAACAAACAGGCTCTGAATTTCGGAATCAAGGCGTCGCGATACGAACACATACTCTTTTCGACGAGCGACACTCTCCTGACGTCGGACCGCTGGCTGCGGCTGATGGCGCGGGGTTTTACGCGTGCGGATATCGTGCTGGGCTATTGCGGGGTTGAGTATTGCGGTGGCCTGGGCAACAGGTTGATGCGGACGCAGCGGCTTGCCGAGTCGATGCAGTGGCTGTCATGGGCCGTACGCGGCAGGGCCTATCGCGGGATCCGCAACTCGATGGGCTTCACCAAAAGCGTCTACATGTCGGTCAAGGGGTTCAACCACCTGAATATGAACATGGGTGAGGATGATCTATTCATCGGGTCACTGGCTGCCTCCAACGCGGTCTGCGTGATCATGTCTCCGCGGGCTACGGTGCGTCAGAAGGCGTGGGGCGGTCTGAGCTGGTGGCTTGGGGCGCGCCGCTATTTCGGACATACGTTCCGTTATTACGGGATGTCGGTACGCAACTTCGTGGAGCGCGAGGGTTGCACGCGCCTGCTCTTTTTCCTGACGGCCGCAGCGGCCATGGCCTTCATGCCCGACGAGGTACGTATTGCAGCAGCCGTGGTGGTTCTGCTGCGTTACGGGATTGTGGTTTCGGCGGTAAATGCGGTCCGGCGGCGGCTGGGCGAAAAACATGTCATGGCGACCTATTTCATCCATGACCTGCTGGGACCGGTGACGGACGGCATACTTGCCCTCTCTCGGCGAATGTTCAAGGACGAAACGGTATGGAGATAGAGGATTATATCGTAGCGGACGATGCACGGTTGGTGCGGTTGGTTCTCGACGGCGATCAGGCGGCATTCGAGTATCTGTTCAACCGTTATGCCGATTCGATCCGGCGGCTCTATGCCAAACGGGTCGGCAATGCAGATGACGTCGACGACCTGCTTCAGGAGACCTTCATCAAGGTCTTCATGAACCTGTCGCGCTACGATTCCGCATATACGTTCGGGCAGTGGCTGTATGTGATCGCTCGCAATACGTTCATCGACTATGTGCGTCGTCGTCGCGACAGCCTTCCGATCGACCAGCTGACCTCGGGGATAGCATCTGCATCGTCGGGCGGTACGGTGACCCCCGAACAGAGCGTCATCAACCAGCAGCAGCGCATGCGTATCGAACACCATCTGAGCCGTATGACACCGCGTTACAGGGAGTTGATCGAGTTGCGGTTTTTCAGGGAGTTTTCGTACGACGAGATAGCGAACAAGTTGTCTCTGCCGCTTGGGACGGTGAAGACTCAGATACATCGGGCGCGGGAGCAGCTGTGCCGATTCATTGTCGAAGATAAAATGTAGCGGGCCCTATGGAGGAGCTTTTGAAATATTTTCCGGAACTGACCGACCTTCAGCGCGAACGCTTTGCGGCGATGCAGGGCCTTTATTCCGAGTGGAACAGCCGCATCAACGTGATTTCGCGCAAGGACATGGATAATTTCTATCTGCACCATGTGCTTCATTCGCTGGCCATAGCGCGGGTGTGCCGGTTCGATCGTGGGGCGCGAGTTGTTGATGTGGGGTGCGGCGGGGGCTTCCCGTCGGTTCCGCTTGCGGTACTGTTTCCGGATGTTCGGTTTACGGCGGTGGACTCGATCGGCAAGAAGATCACCGTGGTGAAGGAGGTCTGCCGTGCGTTGGGGCTGACGAATGTCGAGGCGGTGAATGCGCGGGTGGAGCAGCTTCCCGCACGGTTCGATTATGCGGTAAGCCGTGCCGTGACCGACATGCGCACCTTCGTGGGGTGGGTCTGGCCGCGGCTCGAGAAGGGAAGCTGCGGAAGCCTGCCCAACGGGATACTGTATCTCAAGGGAGGCGATCTGGCCGAGGAGCTTGCGCTGACCGGTCGCCGTTGGCGCATATTCGATATTTCGGAATTTTTCGGGGAGGAGTTCTTCGCCTCGAAAAGAGTCGTTTACACCTCCCGTTGAGGCTTGTCGGGGAGCAGCGGGGCATTTTCCTGACGCATCGGGCCGAGGCTCCGGCAGGAGGTTATTTTGGCTGAATCGGTCGTTTTTATTCTGAAAATTGTAATATGATTCGGAAATTTATTATTTTTGCAACAGTTGGAAAAGTAATAAATTTAAAATGCCGAGAGTCTATGACAAGGACAAGGCAAGTGCGAGAAACAAACCCGATTGGCTTAAGATCAAACTTCGCGGCACGGCTGACTACGCCGATGTCGCCCGCATAGTCAAGGAACACGGTCTGCATACGATTTGCAGCAGCGGCATGTGTCCGAACAAGGCGGAGTGCTGGAGTCGCCGTACAGCGACTTTCATGATTTTGGGCGACGTATGCACAAGATCGTGTAGGTTTTGTGCAACCAGGTCGGGGCGTGCGATGCCTCCTGATGACGGGGAACCTGAAAAGGTTGCCGAATCCGTATCTTTGATGGGATTGCGGTATGTGGTTATCACGTCTGTGACTCGCGACGATCTTCCGGATGGCGGAGCCGCACACTGGGCGGCTACGGTACGGGCAATCAAGGCCCGCAATCCACACACTTCCATCGAATTGCTTATACCCGATTTTGACGCGCGCGGCGAACTGATCGATACGGTTCTTGCTGCGGGGGCCGATGTTGTCGGACACAATATCGAGACGGTCCGGAGGTTGACGCCTCAGGTCCGTTCGCGGGCCCGTTATGATACGAGCCTGGAGGTCCTGCGGCATATTTCCGCGGCAGGAGTCACGGCCAAGAGCGGCCTGATGGTGGGTCTGGGCGAGAGTGAGGATGAGGTTCTCGAAACGCTCGCGGATCTGCATGCGGCAGGGTGCCGTATCGTGACTGTCGGACAGTATCTTCAGCCGACGGCGGCCCACTGGCCGGTTTCGGAATATGTTTCTCCGGAGAAGTTCGAATATTACAGGCGCGAGGCCGAACGGATCGGTTTCGATCTGGTGGCGAGTGCGCCGCTGGTACGATCGTCGTATATGGCCGAGCGGGCCGTGGAGTTGTTGAATGCCGGGAAGGCGGAAATGGGTTGATATGGAGCGCGTGGAGTACAGGGATCTTGGGCTGATCGATTATGGGGAGTGCTGGCAGTTGCAGCGCGAACTGTTCGACGAGGTTCTGTCGCGTCGGTCGGCCGAGGGGCCGGCGGTTGGTGCGGGCTACGTGTTGGTGTGCGAACACCCTCATGTCTATACCCTTGGCAAGAGCGGCCACAGCGAGAACATGCTCGTCTCGGAGGAGCAGTTGAAGCGGTTGGGGGCACAGTTCTACCACATCGACCGCGGCGGCGACATTACGTATCACGGGCCCGGGCAACTGGTCTGCTACCCGATTCTGGACTTGGGCCGTATCGGGTTGGGGCTGAAGGATTATATACACCGTATCGAGGAGGCGGTGATCGAGTGTGCGGGGGAGTACGGTGTTGTCGGGCGTCGGATAGAGTCGGCGGCCGGCGTATGGATTGTCGACGGGAAGTCGGCACCGCGCAAGTTGTGTGCCCTGGGAGTGCGGAGTTCGCATTTCGTCACGATGCACGGCTTTGCGCTGAATGTCTCGACCGATCTGAGTTACTTTACGCACATCAATCCGTGCGGGTTTTCGGATCGCGGGGCGACGTCGCTCGAGAGAGAGACCGGGCATGCGGTTAGCATGGGCGATGTCAAGGAACGTATTGTCAAATGTTTAGAGAGAAATTTGAATGTTAGAATATATAAAAATTAAAATTGAAGATTATGCCTATAGAGAAGAGATGGGTAGTCAAATCTCCGGGCGATCCGAAGACGGTTAAGCAATTGGCAACTGGTCTTGGGATATCGCCGGTATTGGCGAACCTGCTTGTACAAAGAGGCATAGAGACACTTGAGGATGCATCGCGGTTCTTCAACCCCCGTATGGAGGAGCTGCACGATCCGTTCCTGATGAAGGACATGGATCGGGCGGTGGCGAGAATCGAGCATGCCGTGAAGAACAATGAGAAGATCATGGTCTACGGTGACTATGATGTCGACGGCACGACGGCGGTAGCGCTGGTGTATGCATTCCTGCGCCGGTTGGGACACACCAACCTGACGTTCTATATTCCGGACCGGTATACCGAGGGCTACGGCATATCGATCAAGAGTATAGATTATGCGGCGCGGAAGAACGTCGATCTGGTGATCACGCTCGACTGCGGCATCAAAGCGTCCGAGAAGGTACTCTATGCAGCGTCGAAAGGAATCGACTACATTATTTGCGACCACCATCTGCCGGCTGAGCAGTTGCCTCAGGCGGTTGCGGTGCTGGACCCCAAACGTCACGACTGTCCCTATCCGTTCAAGGAGTTGTCGGGTTGCGGCGTGGGCTTCAAACTGGTTCAGGCCTATGCTACGCGGAACGGAGTTCCGTTTCCGGAGGTTGAGCGGCTGTTGGATCTGGTGGTTGTTAGCATAGCGGCGGATATCGTACCGCTTACGGGCGAGAACCGCATCTTGGCCTATTACGGCTTGAAGCGGTTGAACGAGAAGCCCGGAAAGGGCCTGCATTCGATCATCAAGATCTGCGGGCTGGACAAACATGCCATAACGATCGACGATATTGTCTTCAAGATCGGGCCGCGGATCAATGCTGCGGGGCGTATGCGTGTCGACGACGAGGATGGTAATATGGGGCCGTCGGGCGGCCATGCGGCGGTGAACCTGCTGATCGAGCGGGACGAATCGACGGCCGAGGAGTTCGGAACGCTGATCGACTCGTTCAACCAGGACCGCAAGAGCATCGACCGCAGCGTGACGCAGGAGGCTCACCGGCTGATCGAGTCGAATCCCGAGATGAAGAACCGCAAGAGTACGGTGATTTATAATCCGAAGTGGATGAAGGGAATCGTAGGTATCGTTGCGTCGCGTCTGATCGAGACCTACTACCGGCCGACGGTAGTGATGACCATGAGCAACGGATTTGCTACGGGATCCGCACGGAGTGTTCCGGGTTTTGACCTCTACCAGGCCGTCGAGTCGTGTTCGGATCTGCTGGAGAATTTCGGCGGGCACATGTATGCAGCGGGGTTGACGATGCGGCCGGAGAATATCGGGGAGTTTACGCGACGGTTCAACGAATATGTCGAGACGCACATCGATCCGCAGATGTTGATACCGCAGGTTGACATAGATTCGGAGTTGCTGTTCAGCGACATTACGCTTCAGTTCCGGCATGATTTGAGCCGTTTCCAGCCCTTCGGGCCGGGGAATACGGCACCGGTATTCCTGACGCGCGGGGTGAGCAGCCATGGCGAGGTGCGTCTTGTGGGAGCGGAGCTTGAGCACCTGCGGATGGATTTGATGCAGCGCGAGAAGCCCAATACGACTCTTCAGGCGATAGCGTTCCAGCAGCCGACGCAGTACGAATGGGTTCGCGGCGGCCATCCGATCGATATCTGCTATACGATCGTTGAGAACCACTATCGCGGGACTGTTACGGCTCAGCTGCGCGTCAAGGACATAAAGCGCAGCATGCGTTAGCAGGGGTCGGCGGCTCCGTATGTTGTAGTGAGGCTGCCGCCGTATGCATGCGGTTGCGATAGTCGGATATGCGCCGGTTGTCTGCAGGCGCTTCTGAAAAAGGCATCGGCCGGAGTCAATCCGGCCGATGCCTTTTTTTGTATTGTCGCGGGGTGGCGACATGCGTTGTAAGGAGATGTTGTGAGGTTACATTCGTGGTTTTATGTTGGTCAGCCGCGAGATGTTCGAGACGTCGAACCGGCCCCGTATTCCCATTACGATCCATTCGCCCTGCCCGAACGAGAGCATCAGAAAATCGGAGTAGGCATAATATTCGGCGATGTAGAAACTTGTTTTACGGCCGTTCTCCTCGACGGCCGATATGATCTGATAGTCTTGCTGGGCGGCTACGGCCAATGCGTCGGTGATGAATGTCGAATCGAGCTGTTTTGTGGAGATTGTTTTTATGTATGAAATGTCGTCGAGCAGGGCGGCGAGTTGTTTGTCGCCGTTTTGCCGGGCCTGTTTTCCCATTATTGAGAGCATCTTGCTGCCGAATATGGTTGTACGGAACGACGGAGCCGATTCGTATTTTGCGACGAGATCGTCGAATTCGATATGCTGCCGTTTGGAGTCGGCGGCCTGTTGTCCGAATACCATGACAGGCAGGAGCATTGCGATCAGGAGCATGAAACGCTTCATGGCATTAAGGTTTTTAGCTGGTTATTTTATTACGAAACCGAAACTTACGATCCGGGCCTGCACTCCCATGTTCTCCTTGAAGAGAGGTGAGAGGGCATAGTCGGCATAGATTCCGAAGTTCTTGTATGTCATTGTGACCTGGATTGAGTTTGAGAACGAGCGCACGAACGATACGGGTTGTTTTGTTTTGGGGCGTTTGTATTTTGTGCGGGCGTTGAGGAGGAGGTCGTTGTTGAGCGTGACGGAGAAGCCCAGGTTCGACGGGCGGTGTGTATATCCGATTGTGAGCGGGAATCCGAGTTGCGTTACGGCGAGTTTTGACTTCTTGTACGCCTTGTCGAGCTCCACGGGCATGATCCTGCCATCCTGTTTCTGCAGGGTTATGTTGTCGGAGAAAGTGAGGTCGTTATTGGTGATCTTCAGACCTGTTGAGATATCCCATCTGGCTTTGGACCGGGAGTATTTGTTGATGGAGGCGGTCAGCATGAGCGGCCGGAAGGCAAAGTGTATCGATTTGCCGAGACGCAGCGACATGAAGTTGTTGAGGTTGTCGGGGTATCCGGAGTATGACTCCTTTACGAGGGCGTTGAATCCGAATTCCATGTGTCCGGCGCCGAACGACCATTTGACCTTGCTGCGTGTGGACTCTTTTTGGTCATTGCGGTCGGGCGAGGAGAGCATTATCTGATACCCGGCGATCTCGAGTGCGAGCGAACCTGATTTGTTATCGGACCGCAGCACCATGTCGGAAGCCGGAGTAGAACTCGAACTCTCCTTGACTACCTCTATTGCGGTTGTATCGGTTTGTGGATCGGGGTTCTGGGCTGCGGCTGCGGCCGGTCCGAACAGCATGCCTGTCATGGCGGCGGCAAGAAGAATGGTTGCTTTTTTCATGGGGTATTGATTGTGTGTGTTTATTGTTAGTGAGAGAATTTTCTTGATTGTTTATTGCTTGTTGTTTTGCGGATCATCGTCCGGTGCCAGCAGCGATTCGAGTTGTTTGAGAGACTCGAAACTGCGGTCGAGCTCTTCGAGGTGTCCGAAGCAGGCCGTTTCGTTCATCGCCACGTCCAGATCCCTTACGGCCTTTCCGTTGATGTAGCAGTATGGTTCGGGCCGCAACAGCAGTACGGCGGCGACAACGGCGGCGGCCGCAACGCTCCAGATCGTTATTCGGTGCAGCATCCGATATGGTCTGGCGTGCGGACGGTGGATGACGGGTCCGGGGGCTGTTTCGGAGGCAAGAGCCTGCATCCCTTTCATTATCAATGCTGTCGACCGTAGCTGCTCGGGCAGCGGACCGGTCGTTCGGCAAGCCTCGCGCAACTGTTGTTCTTCGGCGTCGGAGGCGGTGCCGTCCAGCCACTTTCGGGCCAGTTCTTCGAGTTTATCAATATGTTTTTCCATATTCGGTCGATTGTTCTATAATCTGTTTCAGTTTGTGGCGGGCACGCGAGAGCGTCATCCGCACATTGGCTTCATCGGTCTGTGTGATGGCGGCGATCTCGGGTATTGGATAACCTTCGATATCGCGCAGGTGGATCATTTCGCGTTGCCGCGGTGGCAGCTGAGCTATTGCGGCGCGGACGCTCTCACGGATTTCGAAGTCGTCGGGCGATGCCTGATCGATGGCGGCGAGTTCTCGCCGGTCGATGGGGTTTGAGGTTTTCTGGCGAAGCCGGTCGAGGCATGCGTTTCGCACGGATGTCATGAAGAGCGAATCGGCATTTCTGTCGGGGTCGATTCTGCGCCGGTACCTCCACAACCGCTCTACGACATCCTGCACGGCGTCTTCGGCGTCGGCGCTTTGTCGGAGGAGTGTGTAGGCGAAGCGGTACATCCGGTCTTTGAGCCGGGTCAGCAGTATGTCGAAATCGTGATTTTCCATCTTTCGTACGACATATATACGAACAAAGGGCTGGAAATGCAACATTGCCGGTGAAAAATTTGAAGAGTTCAGGAATTTTGGTCTCGGCGGGCCTATCGGGAACGAATAATGTGTATTTTTGTGGATCAAATTGATAGACAATGGATAGATTCCAAATAGACATAAACGATTACGCCTACGACCTGCCCGACGAACGGATAGCCAAGTTCCCGCTGCCCGAGCGGCAGATGTCGAAATTGCTGGTCTATCGAGGCGGCGAGATCTCGCAGCGGCGGTTCTGTAATCTGGGCGAGGTTCTTCCGGCGGGGGCGTTGCTTGTTTTCAACAATACGAAGGTTGTCCGTGCGCGGCTGATCATGCACAAGCCGTCGGGAGCGCGTATCGAGGTGTTTTGTCTCGAGCCGCATGCTCCGGCCGATTACGAGCGGGCCTTTGCGGTTCGCGGTATGTCGGAGTGGAGCTGCATCGTTGGCAACTCGAAGAAGTGGAAAGAGGGAGAACTGGAGGTGAATTTCGATTTCGGAGGGCGTCCGTGCCGTCTGACTGCCGAGCGTGTCGAGAATTCGGGCCGCGAAAGCATCGTCCGGTTCCGGTGGGATGCGCCCGTGACATTCGGGCAGCTGCTCGAACACCTTGGCCGAATTCCTATACCACCCTACCTGAACCGCGAGAGCGAGGAGATTGACAATACCCGCTACCAGACGGTCTATTCGCGTATCGAGGGGTCAGTTGCGGCACCGACGGCGGGACTGCACTTCACCCCCGAACTGATAGAAGAGATGCGCCGTGCGGGGTTTGGTTTTGAGGAGGTTACGCTGCATGTTGGGGCGGGGACATTCCTGCCGGTCAAGGAGACCAATGCGGCTGACCATCCGATGCATACCGAACATTTCGAGGTTCGTTTGTCGGCCTTGCGCCATATGCGGGAGAACCTGGGGCGGATCATTGCCGTAGGAACGACATCGGTCCGGACTCTGGAATCGCTTGTAGCTTTGGCGTGGCGGATCCGCACCGAGGGTACGCCTTCCGAGGAGAGGGTTATCGGACAGTGGGAGCCGTACGACATACCGGCAGATTTCGATGGCCGGGCAGTTCTGGATACGCTGATTGAATACCTGGAGCGTGAGGGTCTGGATCGCATCAAGACGGCTACACAGATCATGATTACGCCGTGCGGGTTCCGGTTCCGGATCGTCGACGGCATTGTGACCAATTTCCACCAGCCGCGGTCGACGCTGCTGCTGCTTGTGGCGGCGAAGGTGGGCGACGACTGGCGCCGCATCTACGACTATGCGCTGGCCAACGACTTCCGCTTCCTGAGTTACGGAGACTCGTCGGTACTGCTTTAGGCGGTCTGGAACGGGGTTTGAGTATGAATTTATACGTGAGGGACGAGCCCGGGAGATACTGGATCGGGCCTATATTCTAGATATATTAGCTGACGGATGGATAATATTACTGCGGGATTTCTGCCGACGACGGTCAAGGAGGTTGAGGCTCTGGGATGGGATTATATTGACGTGATCCTCTTCACGGGCGATGCCTATATCGACCACCCGTCATTCGGAGCGGCGGTTGTAGGGAGGCTGCTCGAGGCCGAAGGGTATCGTGTAGCGATCGTTCCGCAGCCGAACTGGCGTGATGATCTGCGCGATTTCCGGAAGCTGGGTGCCCCGCGGCTCTTTTTCGGTGTTACGGCGGGCGCGATGGACTCGATGGTCAACCACTATACGGCCAATCTGCGTCTGCGCAGCAACGATGCCTATACGGCTGGCGGCAAGGCCGGGTTCAGGCCCGATTATGCGGTTACGGTCTACACGAAGATCCTGAAACGGCTCTACCCTCACGTACCGGTTGTGATAGGTGGTATCGAGGCGTCGTTGCGCCGTCTGACACATTACGACTACTGGAGTGACAGCCTCAAGCCGTCGGTACTGCTCGAAAGCGGAGCCGATCTGTTGATATACGGGATGGCTGAGCGGACGGTGCAGCAGGTTGCCGGCGCATTGCGCAACGGCTTCAATGCCAAACTGCTCCGCAAACTGCGGCAGGTAGCCTTTGTTGCCGACGGGGATTATGTGGAGCGGTTGGATGAGGGGAAGCGGCTGCAGCTGCACTCCTATGAGGATTGTTGCCGTGACGGGGTGCTGTTCGGCGAAAATTTCGTCGAGATCGAACGCCTGAGCAACATGCTTGAAACGGACCGGGTTCTGGTCGAGAAGACGGGCGACCGTTATGTGGTGGTCAACCCGCCGCAGCTTACAATTACGCAGGAGGAGTTGGACCACAGTTTCGACCTGCCCTATATGCGGGCGCCGCATCCGCGCTATCGCGGCAAGGGGGAGATTCCGGCGTGGGAGATGATCAAGCACTCGGTCAACATACACCGCGGCTGCTTCGGCGGCTGCAGTTTCTGTACTATTTCGGCGCATCAGGGCAAATTCATTGTGTCGCGCAGCGAGCGGTCGATACTCGACGAGGTGCGGCGCATTGTCCGCATGCCCGATTTTCACGGTACGATCTCCGATATCGGAGGGCCGTCGGCCAACATGTACGGCATGGGGGGCCGCGACCGGGAGTTGTGCAGCCGGTGCCGGCGGCCGTCGTGCCTCCACCCGCGGCGCTGCCCCAATCTGGACAACGACCACCGTCCGCTGCTGGAACTCTACTCGAAGGTACGTGCTGTCGAGGGGGTGAAACGGGCATTTATCGGGAGCGGAATCCGCTACGACCTGTTCGACGATTCGCCCTATCTTGAGACGGTTGTCAAGCACCATACGTCGGGCCGGTTGAAGGTTGCGCCCGAACATACCGAGGATCATGTCCTTCGGTTGATGCGCAAGCCTCCGTTTGCGATGTTCGAGCAGCTGAATGAGGATTTCCATGAGATCTGCCGCCGCAACGGATTGCGATACCAGTTGATCCCCTACTTCATTTCGAGTCATCCGGGCTGCACCGAGGCGGATATGAAGGCGCTGGCACGGAAGGTATTGGGGAAGCTTCATTTTACGCTTGAGCAGGTTCAGGACCTTACTCCAACGCCGATGACACTTTCGTCGGTGATGTTCCATACGGGCCGTGATCCATATACGGGCGAGGAGTTGTACGTTGCGCGCAATCAGGATGACAAGCGTCGCCAGAAGTCCTATTTTTTCCGCGAGAGCCAGCGTCGCACCTCCGACCCGCATGTATCGAGACCGTCGTCCGGATCTGCCCCGAAGCAAAACCATGGCGCCGGTCACGGTCGTCGGTCGTCGTCGCATGGCGGCAGGAGAGACCGGCATGATTGAGCCGCTTCGCTCGGGATAGTGAGGTGGACGTGCGGCCTTCCGTATAAATAGGTTGAAGCAGAAAATAGCATCGGGACAGACTTGGTTGCCTGTCCCGATGTTATTTTTGTTGTCGAATGTTTGCACTACCTGGTGCAGCGGTCGACCAGATATACTATCGAGGAATAGGGCACACCGGAATTTGTGGTGAGTCCGATCTCGCAGGTACGCGAATTCGAGAATCCCTCCTTTATGCCGTTGGCCTCGATCTGCGGGCGGAGTTTGCGCAGGGCGTACTTGTTGACCTCTGGGTAGTTGAAACCGCGGTCGCCGGCAAATCCGCAACATCCCACTTCGTCGGGAACCATTACGCGTGTCGAACACATCTGCGCCAACCGTAACAGGCTGTCGGTCTTGCCCATCTTTCGCATCGAGCATGTGTTGTGAATTGCGATTGGCTCGTCGGTGGGTGTGAAGTGCAGCTTGTCGAGGCAGAATGTCAGTATGAATTCGGCCGGTTCGTAGAGTTTGAGGCTCTTCATGACGTTGACCATGCGGTAGAGACACGGACTCTGGTCGCAGACGATCGGATAGCGGCCGTTTTCGGAGGCCTTGAGCAGTGCGGCTTCGAGTTCGGCGGATTTCTCGTCGGCCTGTTTTGTGAAACCTTTGCTCTCCCAGATTGTTCCGCAGCAGAGGTTGCCCATGTTCTCGGGGTATATCACCTCGAAACCGGCACGGCGCATGACGCGCTCCATGACACGGTGCAGCGGTTCGGTCGTGGCGTCGGTGCGTGCTGGACCCATCACCTGGTTGATGCAGCTGGGGAAGTAGACCACCTTTCGCGGGTTGCTCTGCTCGACGGCACCCTGTACGGGGGCATTTATTCCGCGGGGCATGGCACGGGTCCACAGCGGGAGTCTGTTGCCGCTCAGCGTGCGCAGGCCGCGGGCGATGGCCCCGAAGAGGCGGCTTCCCATAACGGCGCGGATGGCATTGAGCACCTTCAGGCCTTGTCTCATGGCGGCGGTAAGTTTCGAAAAGTTGTCGGCCGACCATTGTGCGATTCGTTTCTGCCGGTCGGTGGCCTGAGCTTCGCGCAGGTCGTGCGTCAGGTCGCCGGTATTGATCTTGACGGGGCACGACATGGCACACAGACCGTCCTTGGCACAGGTCTGTTCGCCGTAATAGCGGTACTCCTTGAGGTATGCGGCGAGCAGTTCGGGATTTTCGCCGGTTTTGCGCAGGCGTGAGATTTCGCGCTGCGAGGCGATGCGCTGCCGTGCCGACAGTGTGAATCCGCAGGTGAGGCAGTTGACTTCGCAGAAGCCGCACTCGATGCACCGGTCGACATTTGCGTTTGTCAGGGGCATCGACTTGAGGTTCTTGAGGTTGCACTTGGGGTCATCGTTGAATATGACGCCGCGGTTGAGGATTGATTCCGGGTCGAAGAGTTTTTTGATGTCGCACATCACCTGCCACAGCTCCTCGCCCCACTCGTAAGCGACGTATGGGGCTATGTTGCGGCCGGTACCGTGCTCGCCCTTGAGTGAACCGTCGTACTTCTCGACCACCAGACGGGCAATGTCGTGGAGGAAACAGTCGAAGTGGTTGATTCGTGACGGATCCGAGAAATCCTCGTTTATGATGAAGTGGTAGTTTCCCTCGATCGAGTGGCCGTATATAACGCCGTCTTCGTATCCGTAGTCGGCAATCATGTGCTGCAGGTCTACGGTTGCATCGGGGAGTTTGTCCATCGGGAAGACCACATCCTCGATGAGGCACGAGGTGCCGGGGCGCCGCATGGCTCCCACCGACGGGAAGACGCCCGAACGGATGCTCCAGTATTTCGAATACTCTTCGGGTTTTGAGGTGAACTGTATCGGCGCGGCCAGCTGCGACGGATCGATTATGGCATTTATCTGGTCGATGTTCTGGCGGAGCTGTTCTTCGGTGCGGGCAGTGGTTTCGACCAGCAGGGCGGTTCCGTCTTCGGGCAGTTGGCGGATGAATGCCGGGATGCCGTCCATGTTCTCGATCGAGCGCAGGGCAAGGCGGTCGAGCAGCTCGATGCTGCCGGCGGGCGAACCCTTGAGACGCTGTACGGCTTCGCAGGCAGTGCGTATCGAGTTGAAATAGAGCATTGCACTGGCCTTACAGGGCATTGCCTCGAGGGTGTTGAGGCGGATCAGGTCGATGAAGGCCAGGGTGCCTTCGCTGCCGACCATCAGGTGGGTGATGACATCGAACGGATTGGTGTAGTCGACCAGCGAGTTGAGACCGAGTCCGGTAGTGTTCTTGATGCTGTACTTTTTGCGGATACGGTCGGCAAGTTTGGGGTTGTCGGCGACGCGGCGGCGGATCTCTTCGAGGCGTTCGAGGAACTGTGGGTGTGTCGACCGGAACTGTTGGCGCGAAGCCTCGTCACCGGTATCGAGAACAGTCCCGTCGGCCAGGACGATCCGGATCGAAGATATTGTCTTGTAGCTGTTTTCGTTCGTTCCGTTCATTCCGCTGGCGTTGTTTGCGACGATTCCGCCGATCATTGCCGAGCGGACCGATGCGGGATCGGGACCGAGTTTCCGGCCGTATGGTTTGAGGAGCTGGTTTATTCGGGCGCCTATGATGCCGGGTTGAACCTCGACGCTCATTCCGTCGGGCGAGATTGAGATACCCTCCCACTCCTTGCCGGTTATTACCAGTACCGAATCTGTTGCCGACTGTCCGGAGAGGGCGGTTCCGGCGGCGCGGAACGTTACGGGGATGTTGAAGCGGCGGGCGGCTGCCAGAATGTTTTGTATGTCGGAGGTGTTTGCCGCCTTGACGATGATTTTGGGCAGCAGCCGGTAGAAACTGGCGTCGGTGCCGTATGCGAAGAGCCGCAGCGGATCGGTGATGATCCGTTTGCGGTCGATGCAACGGCTCAACTGTTTGTAGAATGCTTTATATTCGGCTTGTAACATAATATTTTAAGGTTTTTTCATTGTCTTTTGGGGTGAGTATGGTTGAGTTCCCGACAGCCGGCTAATTGATGTTTGCGACGGCGGTCGAGTCGTGTTGTTGTGGTTGGGAGCCGGCCGGCGGAATGATTCCGATAAGGTTTTCGGCCGGTTCTGCAGCCGGTTCTGCGGCCGGTATTATCGCGACGGTATCCGTTCCGGTTGCGGAGATGCCGGCTGTGGTATCGTTCTTTTCTGTTTGGACAGCACTCGTCTGCCGAGTCCGGGCATCGCGGAAGAAGGGCACCAGACTCGAACGTTGGTTGCGGTTGATGGCCGCAAATACGATTACGACGACCGTTGCTGCGGTGACAATTACTCCGATCAGTTTGTTAATCATCCTGCAACGCCTCCTTGTCGAGATTTTTGAGATGATCGACGGCGGTTGTAATCACGTTGTCGACCGGATATATGTTTGCGTAGAAACCTACACCGTCGAGCGGAGTGTTCTGGCCGATGTAAGCCTTGAGCTGTGCAGTCATCAGCTTGCGCGAGCGACGTATGTCGGCGTAATTTGGAGCTACGCCGTTTCGGGCGGCGAATGCCACGAAATCATCGAGTATCTGCGAACCGTCTCCAAGCAGGCGGTTGAGGTCGTCGAGCGTGCGGACACTGTTTAGTTCGGCACGATGGCGGTCGGTGTAGTCGAGGATATATCTGGCGACGATATTTCGGCGCGTGACCTCGAGGAAATAGTTGGTGAGGTCGGTGGTATCCATCGGCACGAAAATGTCGGGCATGATTCCGCCGCCGCCGTATACGACATGTCCTTTTGGCGTTACGTATCGGAGCGAGTCTTCGAAGCGGATACTGTCGGCCGTGAAGAACTCGTTGTGGACGTATCTGTTGTAAAGGTCGTTCAGATATGACTCTTCGTCACCGGCTGTGTATGGTTTCTGAATCGAGCGGCCGGTAGGGGTGTAGTATCGGGCGGTAGTGAGCCTTATGGCTGATCCGTCGTCGAACGGGATCTGAGTCTGTACGAGACCCTTTCCGAACGAGCGGCGGCCTATGATTGTACCGCGGTCGTTGTCCTGGAGCGCACCGGCGAGGATTTCGCTCGACGAAGCGCTCTCCTCGTCTATCAGTATTGCGAGAGGGATGTCGGTCGAGGATCCGGTTCCGGTCGAGAACTGTTCGATACGTTCGTGTCGGCGGTTTTCGGTATATACAATCATGCAGTCGGCAGGCAGGAACTCGTTTGCTATGAGGATAGCCTGTTCGAGGAATCCGCCCGAATTTCCGCGCAGGTCGAGGATAAGTCTGTCCATACCCTGGTTCCGCAGCGATGCGAGTGCACGGATAATTTCGGCATAAGAGTTTTTGGCGAATGCCGACAGGCGCATGTATGCGATATTGTCATCGATCATGAATGCGGCATCGAGGCTGTTGATAGGTATTGCATCGCGCTGTACGACGGCATCGATCAGTTCGTCGAGGCCTTGTCGTTTCAAGGCCAGTTTGACCTTGCTTCCTCGCGGGCCGCGCAGGCGTTTTACGATCTCCTCCTGCGGGATCTTTTGGCCGGCGACGATCGAGTCATTGATCTTGATTATGCGGTCGCCGTTCTGGAGGCCGGCCTTGTAGCTGGGTCCGGACGGGATGACGTTGAGCACGAGTATAGTGTCGGTAGTCATGTTGAACATGATGCCGATTCCGTCGAATTCACCTTCGAGGGGGTCGTTGACGGCATTCATCTGCTCCCTGGGGATATATACCGAATGAGGGTCGAGTCGCGAGAGTATCATCGGTATCACATCTTCGGACAGCGAGTCCATGTCTATCGAGTCGACATATTGAGTCTGGATCAGGGAGAGGGTCCGGTCGATTTTATGATACGGTTGGTTTAGGCGTGAGACTATTCGCCAGATCTGCGATTCGGTGCTGCTCCGGCCGATCGAGCGTCCGATTATCAGGCCGATTGCGACAGCGGCGGCCAACAGCAGCGGGAATATGATTTTGTATGGTTTGTTGTTGTACATTTACTGTTTATGGAGTGACTACTTGTTTTTGAACGTATAGCTTAAGCCGACCTGCAACAGCGTCTGGAGCTGAATGTCATAGTTTTGAGCGCGGTTGTAGTATAGCTGGCAGTTGAGGACTGTCGATATGAATTTGGAAGCGCGGAGTTCGATTTTGTTTTCCCAGCGGACGGTCGGGTGGATCGGGAGTACGGGTTTTTGGGATATTATTTCCCCCTCGGCGACCCATTTGTCGTATGCCTGCTTGTAGGTGTCGAAATCGCGGATTTTGTTTTCGGCGGCGAGATTCGTCAACCAGCCGGAGAATGAGTAGAGCGTGGTGCTGTATCTGAACCAGCCGTTTTTGCCCCACTTTTTGTCGAAATCGATCTGGATTGATGAACCGCCTTCCCATTTTGATGTTGAGGCGGGATCTTCGATTCCGTAGAGGTAACCGTTTTCGCGGACGAGAGCGTTTTCGACGAATGTCGCATTGACGGCGAGTGGCGAGAGGTTTATCTTTACGGGGAACGAGGTTTTGGGGCAGTTGTATGTGAAACCGATCGAGACGTCGAAATATCCCGGGGTCATGAATGCACTTTTACGGTTTATGCGTTCCTGTTCGGTTCGGGAGACGTATCCGTTTGTGAACTGGCTTCGGAACTTGATGATCGAACCGAAGTTCCAGGTTTTGGATATTTTGACGGCGGGGGCTGTCGAGAGCAGGAATTCGTCCTGATTCTTGAACCACACGCCCGAACTGGTGACGGATCCGTCCTCCTGTGTCACTTCGACCTTCATTCGGTTGTATCCGAATTTTGCTTCGACCTTGTTGTCGATGGTGAACTTTCCTTTGGTGAAGTTGTGCTTGAGGGAGAAGGTAGCCAGGGCGGCGATCGAGTTGTCACCGTCCGAGGTGGCTATCCAGGCGTCGTTGTATGATGACAGCGAACCGGTCAGGGCGAGGTTCATTTCGAGCGTGTTGCGTTCCTTTCGGATTGCGGCGCGTTCGGCTTTCCATCGGGCGAGGTTGAAGAATTCGGCCGAGACGTCGGAAGAGTGTTTCACAGAGTCCTTGTTGTTGATCAGCTCCTTTGTATCGGGGCGGGATTTCCGTGGTGTTATCGAAAATTGTGCCGCACTGTCCGTTACGGAGAGCAGAAGTATCGTGCACAGCGACAGTATGTATGATAAAACTTTCATGGGGCGGCTAAAATTTATTAATCAGACTACAAAGTTAAGAAAAACTATCGTGATTTCTTGCGGCTGCGCGGCAAGATGTTTAACTTTCTCGACCAAATGTACGATATTTGTCGAAATAGTCGTAGATTTGTTTTTCTGAAGGAGTATTGAAACGAAAAAACGGAATTGAATATGAAATATTTCGGAGCGCACGTGAGTGCGTCTGGCGGGGTTGAGAATGCTCCGCGGAATGCGGCGGCGATCGGAGCTGCGGCATTTGCATTGTTCACCAAGAATCAGCGGCAATGGCATGCTGCGCCACTTTCTGGATCGACGATCGAGGCGTTTCGGGAGGCGTGTGCGGCGGAGGGATTTTCGAACCGGCACATATTGCCGCACGACAGCTATCTGATCAACCTCGGGCACCCGGAAGAGGAGGGGCTTGAACGTTCGCGGGCGTCGTTCATCGACGAGATGCGGCGTTGCCAGGCTCTGGGGCTCGACCGGCTGAATTTCCATCCGGGGTCTCACCTGGGGAAGATCTCGCTGGAGGAGTGCCTGGATCGCGTCGCAGCCTCGATAGACCTTGCGCTGGAGCAGTCGGAAGGGGTGACGGCCGTGATTGAGAATACGGCGGGTCAGGGTTCGAATGTCGGATTTGCCTTCGAGCATCTGGCATACATCATCGAACGGGTTGCGGACAAGAGCCGGGTGGGCGTTTGCCTCGATACGTGCCATGCCTTTGCGGCGGGATACGACCTGTCGACGGCTGCAGGATGCGATTCGGTTTTCGGGGAGTTCGACCGTACGGTTGGGTTCGGATACCTGCGCGGCATGCACCTGAACGATGCCATGAAACCGCTGGGCAGCCGTGTCGACCGCCATGCGCCGCTGGGCGACGGGCAGTTGGGGCTGGAGTGTTTCCGTTATATCGCGGCTGACAGCCGTTTCGACGATATCCCGCTGATACTCGAGACGCCAGACGAATCCCGCTGGCCCGAAGAGATTGCGATGCTGAACGGTTTTGCCGGACAGCAGTAGTGGCCGGAAGTTGTTGGCCCGATGGTGTTAGGGCAATATTGAACAGTTCCGCGGAATATTGTTCCCGCGGGGCTGTTCATGTTTTGTAATGGGACTGTGGCGGGTTTGGCCGGCTGGCATGGGACTCAAGCGTATGTGTTCCAATCGGCCTTGATTGCCGGCGAGGGCCTCTCGGATATCGGTTTTTGCATGTTGGACGGCAGCGGTCAGGCCGAGACTATGTCTCCGGCAAAGCCGGTGAAATCCTTGCACCACTTGTCCTGCGCCCGCAGCACCTGTTCGATGATGTCGCGTACGCAGCCCTTTCCTCCGCCGAACTGCGAGACGTATCGGGCGGCTTCGATTACCTCGGATGCGGCATCGGCCGGTGCGACGGGAATCCCCACGGCCCGCATGCATTCGACATCCGGAATGTCATCGCCCATGAATACGGTATGTTCGGCCTCGATACCGAATTCGTCGAGGAACTCTCTGAGTGTGGCGATCTTGTTTGTGCAACCGTCGTAGAGGCGGGTTACGCCGTAGTAGGCGAAGCGACGGCGGAGCAGTTCGCCGCGGCCGCCCGTGATGACGGCTATTTTGTAACCCATTCGTGCGGCGTAGGCTATTGCGTAGCCGTCTTTGGCATTGTATTTACGGATGAAGTCTCCGCCGGGCAGGGGCATTATGCCGCCGTCAGTGAATACGCCGTCGACATCGAATACGAGTGCCTGGGTCAGGGCTATGTCCTCTTTGAAATTTCCCATTTTGTGTGTTTTTTCTGTTTATGTTTCTGAACGTTACTTGATATCGGTGAACAATGAGTTAAGGGGTGAATTGTATGCCTGCTGGTGGATCGAATCGAGCAGTTTGCCGACCTCTCTTACCTCCGGGCTTTCGTCGATGTCGACACTCTGGTCGCCGAGCGTCTCGACCGTCGATACCACATCGTAGAGCGTCAGTTTGTGAACATCCTTTGCCGGGGTGTAGTACGTGGCCTTGTCGTTTGCGGAGTGTTTTACGGCGAGGATCAGCCCGCCCTGTTCGAGGTCGAAGATGACGTCGCGCACGATACGCACGGGGAGGTTCAATTTTCGGCTGATCTGTTCGGATGATACGGCGCCCTTGGCATCGACGAACGAGCGTGTGATGACGAGCATTGCGGCGAGCATCACCTTGCGGCGTTTGTCGAGGCTGATGTTGATGGATTGACGTTCCTGTTCGAACTTGTTGATATTCTGGTATGCGAAGGCGAGTTCTCCGCCGAAGAGCACTATCTGCCAGCTGATCTGCATCCAGATGAGGAACAGCGGCAGGGCGGCAAAGCTGCCGTAGATTGCGTTGTAGGAGTTCATCCATGACTGGAGGTATACATATCCGGCCTGGAAGAGTGCGAATGCGGTTCCGGCAACGATTCCGGCGGTGAGGGCGCTGGTGAACTTGACTTTGGTATTTGGCAGGACGATGTAGACGAGGGTGAACATGACCCAGATGATGGCCACCGAGGCGAGGTTGTACCAGATGCGGTAGAGTGTGGTGTCGTTGAAGTCGAACCACTGCCGCAGGTATATTGCCAGGGCGTTGGAGGCGACCCAGAGGATCGGGACAATGACGACGATTGCGATGTAGTCGCTGAACTGTCGGGCTATTCCCCGGGATCGTTTGACCTCCCAGATGTTGTTGAAAGCGGCCTCGATGTTGCCGAAGACCTTCATGACGGCCCAGAAGAGCATGAGGATACCGATTGTAGCGAGCAGGCCGCCGCGGGTACGTTCTAGGGCGTTGTTTGCGAAACCGACGATCAGGTCAATGAATTCGGAGAACTGGGGCAGGGCCTCGTGCATCTGCAATGTGAGCGAATCGGAGAGTCCGAAACCCTTTACGATGGCGAAGATGAGAGCGGCGATCGGGACGATCGACATCAGGGTATAGAATGTGAGGGCGGCCGAACGCATGATTGTGGCGTGGTCGATCACGCCTCGGGCGGTATAGAACAGCAGTTTGTACTGTTTGAGCAGCCATCGCATGAATCCGTTCTGCATGTCGTCGGGATGCAGGCGGAAGATACCGTTTGTCAGGAAGTCTATTAGGCGTCGAATCATTTCAGGCCGGTAAAAACTTTTTCACAAAATTACAAAACATGGTCCAAAAGCGGACCTCCGCCATGGGCCGGAAATCTTTGCCGCCGTGTACTGCGGGGTCATGGCGTTGTTGTATCATACAAATATACGCAAAAAGGTGATTCCGTAAAAAAAATAATTCGACAAGAACCTTTCCGTTTTAGGTTGTACGCGGGTATGGCATCGGAGACGACTCCTCAACCGACGATCGGACCTGTAATTTCGAGAGCCCAGCTTTTGCCGCCGCACTCGACGAAGGCGAACATGGCCTGGTCTCCTTCGGTGACGGCGGCTCGGCGGAGGATCTCGGCGGTCGGAACATTGAAGTCGCGTTTGAGGATTGTGATGCGCCGGATGCCCCGGGCGGCCAGATGGCGTTTTAGCTCTTTGCCCCCGAACGGGATGACGGCCTCGATCCGATAGATGCGGCACATGGACAGGCTGTTGGACGGCAACTGTGCGGCGAGGTAAAAGCTTTCGGGTGAGCAGTATCCAGCTTCGGGGAATCTCTCGGAGATGTACGATTCGGTGAGGCGGGCCTTGCGGAGCGAGACGTCGGGCATGATGAGGCAGGCGGCGTTGGTCGGGTCGCCGAACGGTGAGGCGTGGTGCCGGCCTTCAGCGTCGGTCTCGAACGAACCTTCACCGATGGCCGTTGCGGCGATACGGGTTGAGGTGGATCCCCTGCGCCACTCGACGAGCAGCTCCTTGCATTCTCCACCGAGTGCGACGGCTTCGACGCGGCAGCCGTTGCCGAATATGCGCACGGCCTCGTCGACATCGAACAGCGGAGAGTTCTTTACCACAAGCCGGGGGGTCAGACGCTGCAGCTGCGGCAGCATGGCGCGAATATCGGGTGAACAGGCTTCGAGCAGCACCTGCCGCCGGCCGTGGGCATCCCTCCGGTCGGGGTCGACATAGATCATGTCGTATTGCCCGCTCCCGAGCTCCGATCTGTGATTGTTTCCGGTCGTGTCGGAGGTTTGTGACGTTTGAGAGCTGCATGTGCCGGCAGCCTCTGTTATTCCTGTGGCGGCCGCGGCACCGGCCACGACCTCTTCGGCCGGGGCGTTGATCACCTTGACGTTGCGGATGCCGAGACGGCCGAAATTCTCCCGGGCCACGGCTGCCAGCACCGGATCACGCTCGACACTTACGATCTCGTCGAAATGCCGCGAAAGGTATAGCGAATCGACTCCGAGCCCGCAGGTGAGGTCGAGGCAGCGTCGGCCTTCGCCGCTTTTGTGTGCGGCACACTCCTCGCTGCTGGACTGTTCGAAGGCTGTCGGTGGGATGATGCACCTGGCGCGGTAGTATGACGGCAGCTTGCGGCGGGCCCGTTGCAGATACTTGACCTGGGTAGCTATGAGTGCTGCATGCGGGATATGCTTGTCGAGTGCGACCCGGGAGGGATCGCGGTCGAGATTTTCCTCTATTGTCCGGCGGATGTCGGGATCGGTGAGCAGTTCGAATTCGGCGTTTGTCATGACGCGGGCAAAGATACGGATTTTTTCTGACGGAAGTATTTGCAGAGTTCGGTGGCGGCGATGGCTGCGGCGTATATCGCAACGACGCCCCATCCCGGGAGCGAGAAGTCGACGGCAGCCCATTCGAAACCTGCTGCCGTGGCGACGAATCGGTTTTGGGCACCGGCGATCCATGCGGCGGCATGTGCGGCCCACGGGGCAGGGAGAAGCAGTGCGACGAGTGTCAGGCAGACGATTGCGTACGCAAGGGTGATGACCACGGGATTGAGGAATACGCCGATGAGGGATATTCGGTCGAACCAGTAAGCCGTGAGAGGGATTGTGGCGGCGCTGGCGGTCAGGCCGATTGCTACGGTTGCGGTGAAGAAGTTCATTACTGGCCAGCGGCTTCGGACGGCGCGGCAGAGCGGCACTCCCCAGTAGATTATTGCGGCTACGGCAGCGAATGAGAGCTGGAAGCTGACGTCGCGCAGCAGGTCGGGGTTTACGGCAATCATTATCAGTGCGGTGGCAGAGAGGATATTTGCACTGCGGTAGATCGCTCCGGAGGCTATTGCGGCCTGGAGGGCTGTGAACATTATGGCGGCACGGATTGCGCTGACGGCCATGCCCGTTGCGGCGGTATATATCCACACGACGATGATTACGGCGATGTTGAGCATCAGGTTTCCGCGGCGGAAGAGGGTGAGCCAGCGCAGCAGGATGTTCGCGAGGGCGAATATTATACCGACGTGCAGACCCGATACGGCGAGCAGGTGAGCGGCACCGCCGTCGGCATAGGCATCGCGCAGTGCGGGTTCGAGAGTGCCGCGCCGACCGATCAGCATCGCCTTGCAGATTGCGAAACCCTGTCCCTGAATGCCGTACGAGTCGAGTTTTTGCTCGCCGGCCTTCTGGAGCGAGAGGGCGGCATGCCGCAACGAACGGTTGTTCGAACCGAGATACATTGTCCGTGTACCGGGGTATATCGCTATGCGGCCTCCGTAGCCGCGGGCCTCCATCAAAGCCGAATATGAGGATACGGAGTCGGCTATCGGGCGGAGTACGGTTTCGACGCACAACCGGTCGCCGAGCGAGAATTGCCGGGACGAATCGGCTGTTGCCATTACGCGCCACGAGGCGTTGTGCCACAGCGAATCCTCCGCGAGACGGTAGTCGTTGACCGTGGCCGAGAAACTCTTGTACGCGCCGCGGTCGACTGGATTGTCGTCGATTGAGATATTCAGCAGCAGCCGTTTGCCGACCGGCGGAGTTTGTTCGTTCCCACCGGTTACAGCCATTCCGCAAAGAGCCATTGCACAGAGCAGGTATATGTCTGCGCCGCGACCCTTCCGGAGGCGGAAGGCCATGATATAACAGATCACCAGGCAGATTGCGGTCTCCCAGACCGGCGGGCCGATCCACCACCCGAGGAGCACTCCTCCGGCAAAGGCGCACAACAGCGGAAACATCGGTGCGTGGGATCGGCGGGCGGCATTCATGGCGGAGAGGAGTGTGGGTTTGGGGCTGGTTATTATTAAATGAGTTTAACGGATCGGATCAGGCGGCAGTTCGGGTTGTTATGAGCGTCAGTTCGGGTTGTTGGTGATTTGTTGTGGTGTTTCGGACCGGCGAGTGCTGTTCGATTCCGCAGGCGCCGTATGGTGTGGCTGAGAAGGCTGTGGAACTCATAACGGCAGATGCTCGATGACGGTATCATGCAGCCGCTTCTGATCCAGGTGTGTATATATCTCGGTGGTGGTTATGTTGCTGTGTCCGAGCAGCTCCTGAACCTGCCGTATGCTTGCTCCGCCGGCCAGCAGATGCGTCGCGAAACTGTGGCGGAACGAGTGCGGACTGATTGTCTTGTCGATTCCGACGGCCTGAGCGGCACGGCGGATTATGGTGAAGATCATCACGCGGGTAAGTTGTTTGCCGCGGTTGTTGAGGAAGAGTATGTCTCGGCTGGAGCGGTCGGCATCGATCTGACGGCGGTATTGGAGATAGTCGGCGAGGCGGTTCTGGGCAGTGTCACTGACCGGGACGAGGCGTTGCTTGTCACCCTTGCCTACCACGCGCAGGAATCCGTCATCGAGAAAGAGGTCGTTCAAGCGCAGCGAGACGAGTTCCGATACGCGCAGCCCGCAACTGTAGAGCACTTCGACCATTGCGCGGTTTCGGCACCCGAGCATGGTCGAGGCGTCGAACGAGTCGATGATCGAGTCGATCTGTTCGACTGTGAGGACATCGGGCAGGTGGACTCCGATCTTCGGGGAGTCGATGAATTCGAGCGGCGAGCGGTCGATCAGATCGTTCAGCATCATGTAGTTGAAGAGGCTGCGGAGGCTGCTGAGCATACGGGCCTGGGAGCGGGGTTCGAGATGGCGGTCGAAGAGTGTGGACATGTATTGTTCGACGGTTTGGCGGTCGACGCCGTCCGGAGCGACGGGGCGGTCGGCCTGCGAGCAGAAGGCGGCGAACTGTTCGACATCGCGCATGTATGCCTCGACGGTATTTTCGGCGAGATTCTTTTCGACGGCGATGTGAACGCGGAACTTGCGCAAAATTTTCTCCCAACTGGGGCTGAAGTCTGACATAAAACCCGTAACTTTGAAAGTTCGTTGCACGAAGATACGAAAAAATCGTGTGAAAACGTGCCGGTGCCGGATGTAACTTTGCGGTGTTTGGCGGCCGGCTGCCGGCGTGAGGTTGCGGGGAGAGGTGATTTACTGGGACGAGAATTTGATATATTAATTCATTAGTGTCCGGTAAAAAATCATAAAAGTTCTTTGAAAACATTGAAAGTTAGGT